>OCAS01000196.1_pt1 | contig 63156 bp, 56 predicted proteins | sample 1550751 | NCBI WGS metagenome assembly OCAS01 (sample SAMEA2580301, study PRJEB22360) | human gut metagenome | biome: human gut; feature: human-associated habitat; material: faeces | place: Denmark | collected 2008/2010
AGCTGTGCCGCAGGCGGATATTGCCTCTTATAAGATCCATAACGCACCTCAATTAATTAAAAATATCTGATTCACTGATTTATACAATCCCGTGGCTGCCTGCCATCCAATCTTTTATTATTGTACCTAAAAATTTTTGTTATCTCAAAATAATTTTGTATATTTTTGATGATAGCATAGAAGATTGTACTTGTCAATATACAATTAATTTTTTCACAAGCAAGTATATACGCTGTGTTTCATATTTTTTTCAGTTTATTCTGAATTTTTACGGTCAATTTCTGTCGTTTTTCTGAATCGTATTTTCATTTTTTCCAACATATGGTACAATATCGTTAACAAAATCTTTATACTTTATTTACAGAAAGGAGCCTCTATGTTTGACCTTGATTTTATCCTTAAAGCACTGTCCATTCTTGTTCCTGTCCTGTTGGTAATCATCATCATAACCCAGGCTACGTAAAGGCGCCGCCGGATCACGCCTACATCATCTCCGGCCTGCGCAAGCAGCCTAGGGTCCTGATTGGCCGGGCGGGCATCAAGATTCCATTTTTTGAGCAGATGGATAAATTATATCTTGGACAGATAACCGTTGATATTAAGACGGACGAGTACATCCCCACCAACGACTTCATCAATGTCATGGTGGATGCGGTTGCCAAGGTCCGGGTTGCCGATGATGATGGGCGGATGAAACTGGCCATGAGGAACTTCCTTAACAAGGAACCGGCAAAAATCGCGGCTGACCTTCAGGATTCCCTCCAGGGCAATATGCGTGAGATTATCGGTACCCTTACGCTGCGTGCCATTAACACGGACCGCGATTCTTTCTCAGACCAGGTAATGATTAAGGCTTCCAAGGACATGGAGAAGCTGGGCATAGACATCCTTTCCTGCAATATCCAGAATGTCACGGATGAACATGGGCTGATCCAGGACCTTGGTATGGATAACACCTCCAAAATCCGCAAGGATGCGTCCATTGCAAAGGCGGAGGCGGAAAGGGATATCGCCATTGCCCAGGCAGCCGCAGATAATGCTGCCAACGATGCCCGGGTAATCGCCGAGACAGAGATTGCCCAGAAAAACAACGAGCTGGCCATTAAAAAGGCCGAACTCCAGAAGGCATCTGATACCAAGAAGGCGGAGGCTGACGCTGCTTACGAGATCCAGAAGCAGGAACAGCAGAAAACCATCCAGACAGCCACGGTCAATGCCCAGATTGCCAGGGCTGAACGCGAGGCAGAACTGCGCAAGCAGGAAGTATTGGTCCAGCAGCAGGCGCTGGAAGCTGAGATTAACAAGAAGGCGGACGCTGACCGCTATGCCATTGAGCAGGCTGCAGCAGCCGGCCTGACCAAACGTCAGCGTGAGGCGGAGGCTAAGAAGTACGAACAGGAGCAGGAAGCCCTGGCCAAGAAGGCCCAGGCCGATGCAGAGCAGTATGAACGCGAAAAAGACGCAGAGGCCCAGAAGGCCATTGCAGAAGCACAGAAGTACTCCATGGTCCAGGAAGCCGAAGGTATCCGCGCCAAAGGTGAGGCGGAAGCCGCGGCCATCCGTGCAAAGGCGCTGGCTGAGGCGGAAGGTATGGAGAAAAAGGCCGAGGCCTACCAGAAGTACAACAAGGCCGCCATGGCTGAAATGATGATCCAGGTGCTTCCTGAAATCGCAGGCAGGATTGCAGAGCCCCTGTCCCAGATTGATAAGATCACCATCATTGGAAGCAGCGGTGATACAGATAACGGTATCGGCACGGTTGCCGGCAATGTCCCGGTTGTCATGGCAAAGCTTTTTGAATCCATGAAAGAGACCACCGGCGTGGACCTGGCGGAAATCATGAAAGCGGATACATACGATGCCAAGGTTACCAGGAACGTGAACCTGACCGGCGCCCCGGATATTGTGCTGGGTTCCAATGCCCCATCTGATTCCGTACAGCCTGAAAGATAAGATTGCATGAAGGATAGGTCCCAAACCATAGAATGCCAGGAGGGTGCTGCAGTACTGCAGCACCCTCCTTCTGTGTCCATTCCCTATTCCATCCCGGTAATCCTCATCTCCAGGGGATAATATCCTTCAAGATTTCCTGGCACTGCCGGTTTTCCCTTATAGGTATCCATCCACCTGTCATATTCAGGATTCTCCCATAGATACCCGCTTTTGAACGTGATTTCCTTCAGGTTATACAAAATATACCCTATCCTGTCATACCTGGCATACTCTTCTTCACCGTTGATGTTTATCAATGTCCACGAACCGGATTCTGTCCCGCCCTCAGGAAGGATCCCATCATCTGACGACTGATACTCATGGGAATAGGAATGAGGCACACTGCTGTCAATCCCTATCCAGTAAATGTCCATGGGATTTCCTTCCCTGTCAAATGCCAGCATGCCCATCTTATAGCCTGTTATCATGTCATGGGTTTGATTGGTCAGGGAAAATTTTATGGTATAGTCAAATGTACTGCCTTTTTCCGGCTCCAGCCCTGCTTGGTTAATGATGACCATTGGGCCTGCCATTGTATCCTCCCCGCTTTCCTGCACAATATTATCCGTAAATGGATTAGTATCCAGTGCGCTGTCAGGCTGCTGTCCCTTACTTTTACAAGCGGATAATGCAATGCCAAGGCATGCGGACAGAAGTATGGAAAATATCCAAAACATCCTTTTCCTTCCCGTTTTCACCTTGTTCCACCTCTTTTCATCCTTCCCATATATGCAGAAAGCACCTGTGTATCCGGCCGGACCATATCCATAACCGGATACACAGGCACCCTATCTCAGCGGGAAGATAATGCTCTGTTATTATCTGTTTTCTGATTCATCGTCTTCAGTTTCATCCCATTCCCCGGGTATGATTCGGTTGTCTTGCGGGCTCCAGAGATTTTCACGGTTTCTGTCTTCGGTCGGACTACTGTTTTCCGGTTCCGTTTTCTCCTCCGGGCTGAGGTAATCCTCCGTGCCCGGTTTCTCTTCCGGCCTGAGGTAATCCTCCATGCCTGGTTTCACTTCCGGACCGCGGTAAACCTCCATGCCCGGCTTCTCCTCCGCTCCCAAGCTGCCTTCCTGGTTCTGCCTTTCCTGGTTCTGCCTTTCCTGGTTCTGCCCTTCCCGGGCTTCCTTGCCCTCCTGCGCATTTTCCTTCCAGCGTATGACAACCCGGAACAGGTCGTCTTCCACTTCAATCTTCATGGAACCGCCCTGGACCTCCACGAAGCTTCTTGCAATGGCAAGGCCAAGGCCTGAGCCTTCTGTGTTGCGGGACGAATCCCCGCGCACAAACCGTTCCGTCAGTTCCTCCGGCGATACGTTCAGCTCCTGGGCCGATACATTGCGCATGGAGATATTCACATATCCTTCCGGTTCCCGTACCACCTGGATATAGGCCCGGGTACCCGGCATGCCATACTTGGCTATATTAACCAGCAGGTTCTCAAAAATACGGTAGGTCTTCTGGCTGTCCAGGTACAGTATCACCCGCCCCTCGGGCAGGTTGAACCGGAATTCAATCCCGCTGGCAGACATTTTGTCCGACAGTTCAAACCGCACCTGCTTTAACAGGCTGATGATATCCACATGTTCCGGGTGCAGGGTCACGGTGCCGCTGCTGGCCTTGCTCACCTCAAACAGGTCTTCGATGAGCACCTTCAGACGCATGGATTTCTGGTCCAGGACCTGTATATAGGACCTGCGCTCTTCCTCCGTCACATTCTCCTGCTTCAGCAGGTTCACATAGGTGATGATGGCTGTCAGGGGCGTCTTCAGGTCATGGGACACATTTGTGATCAGCTCTGATTTTGTCCGTTCGCTTTTCACCTCCTGGGCAACTGCTTTTTTGAATCCATTCTGGATTCTGGACAGCTGTTCCTTAAATGGATTGAATATGCCCAAATCCTCTTTTATCTCCACATTCAGGTCGCCCTCCGCCATCTGGTTGATGCCGTCCAGCAGGATCCTGTATTTTTTCTGCATCTGTCCCCAATATTTATTCAGCAGGTAAAACAGCACACAGGAATAGATAATCAAGGCGCCGATTCCCCAGAACCAAAGGCAGGATATAAGGGTCAGTATGATGAAGTTGCCAATGACCGCCTTGCCTAATATCCTGGTGGAGCGGCTATCCCAGTCAGTCTCATTGAACACGTTAAGCGCATTGCAGCACCAGCGCTTGATGAACCGGAGGAACCTTCCCAGCCAGGTGCGCTCTTTAAAATAACGCCATGGCCCCATTGAGAAGATGGCGCGGTAACACATGATTCCCCAGAAGAACAGCCCGTAAGCCACTGCCCAGAACAGCAGATTGATGGCAAGCACCGCAAGGTCAGCGGTCCAGGGCAGGAATTCAGCCCTGAGGATCTCCTCTTTTAATGTCCCGTCCAAGGTGGCGGCTATGAGGCTTGCAGGCATGCCGCCTTCCCCTATCACGGCCATCCACCCCACGCCTATCAGGCTCAGCGGCTCAAAGGACAGTCGGCAGAGCGCGCTTTTGCCCAGACGAAAGGACCGGACCGCGGGCAGGGCAAGGGCAAGAACCATGAGGATGACCAGGATCCCGCCTGCCACCGTATAGTAACCGCCGCCGTTCAGCAGCGCACGCCCGTTCAGCAGCGTGTTATCCGATGTACTGTATCCACTGCCGGTAAATAAATCCGGCACACAGCGGAACATGATTTTTATATCCCTTGGCCCTGTGAACTGCATGCCGCTGTACCGGTAGCTGTCCGACAGGCGGACTGCAAGGGGGTCATAGAATTCGAACCGGCCCATGGCCTGGAGGAGCCTGGACGCATCCTGCTCATTCCCCTCAAAGCCGGACACCTTTAAGCTGCCCGTGGAGGTGAATTCAATTGTGAAACCTATCTCCTTTTTAGCGGAATCCAGGGGTGCGCGGAAAAGTTCCCCGGGCTTATTTACATTGCTTCCCTGAAACCCGCCGTTTTCATCAATTACCGCATAGAAAAGGGATGCGTTATACCTCTGGTAATACCGCTCCCAGTCCTTACCAAGGGAATTCATGGTGGACTGCAGCTGCTGGTAATAATCCAGGTCAAACTCAGAGTCCATATAGTCCTGGACACTCACGGCATCCCCGTATATTTCCTCATCCGCCATGGCGGAATCCTGAACCGCGACACGGCTGTCTGTCATACCGTATTCTTCTTCCCTGAGCGTCCTGATTTTCTCATCCAGACCAGGCAGGAAGGTCTGTGAATAGGAGAGCACGCCGCCCTCTTCCTCCTGCTTTTTCTGATGCCATATCTCATAACTGAAATTCATGACCTGGGTTGCCAGGTCGCTGTAATCACTGCCCTGCTCCTGTAACCGCATGGTCCTGACTGAAACATATTCCGCTGCTTTTGCCTTCATGTACGGATACAGCCCAATGGTTGCAGCCGATAAGGCCAGAACAGTCAGGACAATTATTAATACGCCGATTTTATGGTTGTTTTTCAATCTTGTATCCAACTCCCCACACCACCTTTACATATTTGGGCTCCCTGGGATTCACTTCGATTTTTTCCCTCAGATTACGGATGTGTACCATGACCGTATCCGTGTTGATTGCCCGCTCATTCCAAACCCGTTCATATATCTCCTCAGCGGGAAATACACGCCCCGGGTTCTGTATCAGTAACAACAGAATCTTAAACTCAATGGGAGTTACCTTTACCGGCTTGTCATCTACCATGACTTCCACGGTCTCCTCATTGACTTCCAGACCTCCCAGCCTGTGAATCCTTGGATTTTCAGCCTGTTTGGAACTCAGTCTGTCCAAAAACCTGTGGTAGCGCCTCAGATGTGAGTTAACCCTGGCCAGAAGCTCCATGGGCGTAAACGGCTTTGTGATATAATCATCCGCCCCCATGTTCAGTCCCAGTATCTTGTCGACCTCCTCTGATTTGGCTGACAGGAAAATAACAGGAAAATCATACTTTTCCCTGAGCTTGGCAGTCATGGTAATCCCGTCCATCTTGGGCATCATCACATCCACGATGGCAAGGTCAATCTCGTTTTCCTCCAATGCCTTAAGCCCTTCCAATCCGTCAGCTGCCTGGAATACCACATATCCCTGGCTCTTTAAAAATATCTCAACGCCTTCTCTGATTTCCTTATCATCCTCTACCAGCAAAATCCGGTCCCCACTCATGTATAGTTCCTCCTTGTGCATATAATCGTAACAATTAAATCAAAATATATCCTTCAGAAAATATAAAAGAATTTCTAAAGTCTTATTGTAGCATTCCTAAGGATAATCTTCAACGGGGGCAGGATGTGTTGAGAAGATCATTCCTGCCCCCTGTAATATCAAACGCAGAATTTGCATGACTTTGTTATATATTTAATTAAATTGACAAATACTTCCACCAATGGTATGGTTTTTATATTCAATAATAATAATTACTGTTATTTATTTAGCAAGAAAACCGTAAAGGAGGTATTTCATTGAGTACATATGTCATAACAGGAGGCACCACAGGCATTGGCGCTGCAACCCGCAAACTGCTTCAGGCACAGGATGTGTTCAATATTGATTTTAAAGGCGGCGACTACCTGGCCGACCTGTCCACCCCAGAGGGCCGCCAGGGCGCTGTTGATGAGGTGTTCCGGCGCTATCCGGATGGGATTGACGTCCTTATCTGCAACGCAGGCGTAGGGCCAACGGCCCCGCCCCAGATGATATTCGCACTGAACTTTTTCGCAAGCGTCCAGATTGCAGAAGCCCTGAGGCCCTTGTTAAAGAAAAAACGCGGAAACTGTGTCATCACCTCATCCAACTCCATCACCAACATGACCGTGCGCATGGACTGGGTGGATATGCTGTCCAATGTAATGGACGAGGAACGGATACTGGAATTTGTCAAGGATATCCCCCGCGCCCAGGCAGCGTCCTGCTACAGTTCATCCAAACACGCCTTGGCACGGTGGGTCCGCCGCATATCCCCATCCTGGGCAGTAGACGGACTGCGCATCAACTCCGTTGCCCCGGGCAACACCACCACTCCCATGACCCAGAACATGACCGATGCCCAGATGGACGCGGCCCTTCTGATTCCCATCCCGACCCGCTACGGCAGAAAGGAATTCCTGGACGCGGAAGAGATTGCCAACGGCATTGTATTCCTGGCATCCCCCATGGCCAGCGGCATTAACGGCGTCATCCTGTTCGTGGACGGGGGCATAGATGCACTGCTGCGCTCAGAACGTTTCTAATTGTAAGTGAGGAGGATAATTATATGACAATATTAGAACAATACATTGACTGTATGCAGAAGGGGGATGAAACCGCCCTGGCTGATTTATTCAATGAATACGGGGTCCTTCATGACTCATCCGTATACAAGGCCGGCATGGACACCATCCACCTGGAAGGAAAGATGGCCGTGGAAATGATGTTCCACCACAAATTCGGCTTTAACGGCGGCCCCTTCCCCATCCACAGCGTGAAATACGTGGACGACAATACCGTGTGGTACTTCATTACCTATCATGAGCATGTTGTTCCGGTAACCGCGTTCCTCTCGGAAGTGGATGAGAAGGGGAAAATAAAGAGACTGAATATCTATCCGCTGTAGATGGGTCATAAGGTAAGGATCACAGGGACGGCATCATAAGGCCGACGTCATAAGGCTGGCATCACACGGACCAGTTCTTCTGCATGGATGGCTTCCTCTCCTGCCGGCTCTCCTGCAATTCCCCAGTGGGATTGCAGGCATCCATCCATGATGATTCCGCACACAGGCGCCCCGTCCCCTATGCGGCGGATGACCACCGGCAGGCCCTCATAAAACAGGATGCCCCTGACATCCTGCGGCGCTCCCGGCACCTCATATATCCGTGGATTAAGGACAATTTCCTTTATACAGCTCTTTTCCACAAATATCTCCCTGTACACATCCCTGACAACCACAAGTTCCATCATCCAACACCTCTTTCATCACGCCGGACCGTATGGAAACCGGACGGCTCCAGCACATATGCCAGTATCTTCCCGTCCTCCGGTCCGTCAAGAAGGGTCATGCCGCTTATGTACCGGTTCATATGGCTCCTCACCTCCCCAGGCAGCTCCCATACCTGGTCCTTTCCTTTGAAACCTGCACCAGCCCGGATATGGTTTCAGCCCATATGCCGGCCTTCTGTTCCCCGTATTCCACAGTCACCCTATAGATGCGCCTGCCGTCCCGCCCTGTTGGCAATCCCGTTAATACGGCTTCCGGCAAATCGGGGTCTGTCTCATCTGCCGCGGATATGCGGCCTATACATGCAAGAGGAAGAAGAAAATGAAACCCGGACAAAAAAAAGAGCATGTATGACTCTGTCAAACCATCCATCCCATTCTCCTTTCCAATCTTTTTAATTAAATTTCCATCTTAACACATCGTTTATATTCTAGTATATATGGGGTAGATTTACTACATTGAAAGTAGGGAAAAAGGTTAGAAAAAGCAAAGAAAAAGAACCAGGAATCCATACTTTTCCTGATTCTGCGGCATTTTCTTTTTTGATTTCATGGTTTGAACTGCACCGGTTCCACATCCGGTGTCAGGGGTTCCATCCTGTATTCCTGAAACTGGTTTATCAGCTGGTCCAGGCAAAGGGACGTGCTGTGGACAATATCATGGCCCAGAAGGACCACCCTCTGCCTTCCCATCATGGACTTCCTGGCATTGTCGATGAGTTCCCCCGGGCTGGATTTCCTGAGGGCGTCGTCCAGGCTGGCATTCCAGTCAAAATAAATGAATCCCCTGGCATCCATGGCAGCTATGATATCGCTGTAAACTTCCTGGTTATATGAATTAATGCTTCCTCCGGGAAACCGGTACAGCCTTGCCTTCTCCCCCGTCACCTCCAAAACCGCCCTGTATGCCTTGTCAAAGTCCTCCAGATAGCTGTCCACGCTCTCATAAAGGGCTTCATAATCATGCCTGTGGCAATGGATTCCTATGGTGTGCCCCTCCGCCACAATCCTTTGGGCTGTTTCCGGATGCTTCAGGACATTTTCCCCCACCACAAAAAATGTTGCTTTTATATTCCGTTTTTTCAGTACGTCCAGGACCGCGTTTGTGTTTTCTTGCGAAGGGCCGTCATCAAAGGTCAGATACATGACCTTCCCGGTGTCGGTTTGGGTGTCCTGGGAATCTTGGGCAGATGGTCCGTCCGGGACGGCCTGGGCCATATCCTGATTCAGCGCACTGCCATGGGTTCCGGCCTGGAGCGCATACCCTGCCGCTATCTGCAGGACATCCCCTGCCAAGGGAACCGGATATGCCGCGAATCCCCCGTCCCCCCTCATTTGCCTGGTTGCGCCTTCGGACACCATACTGTTCCCAATCAGCCATCCGGTTCCCGGGAATCCCGGCCGTATGGCCAGGAGCACGGCCAGCACAGACAGGATGCCTGCAGCCGCGGTTGACACGGCAAACAGGGTGTCCATGAGGCTTCTCCCGCGTTTTCTCCTCCATCTCCTTGTTCGGGAGTATGGATATCTTCTGTACATAATGGCTGCCCCTTTCATGCAAAAACTCCTGTGTAAGGTGAATACAGATACGGGATATCCCATACCCGGCGCCTCACAGAGCATTCTTCTGTGGGACACCATCCATCTTACACAGGAGCGGCATCATAATGCCATCATTTTTGCATCATAGTTGCATCATTTGGTTATTTTCAAAAAGAATTCATTAATCCCCTCATAGAATCCCACGGTGACAATGGTATGCTCCCCTGCCGCGCCCGGGCACACATATTTCTTAAAATAAGGAGTGGTCTCCATCAATGGGTTTGGCTCATCATAGGGCCGGGGCTGCACAAGCCCCATGTAGCTGCTCCAGGTTTCCATGATCCTGTCCGGGTCCATCTCCTCCCACCGGCGCGGGGTCCTGACGTAAAACTCGTACATCTTCCCATCATCCGCATCAATGTATGCGTTAATCAGATGGTTTTCCTTGTCCGCGTTTTTCTGTATGTTTGACATCTCCAGCTTCCAGACCGCTACGTTATTGCGCGGCTCCAGCACGTCAATGGCAGAGTAGAGAACCGCGTCATACGTACCTGGTTCCACATCCTTTACCGTATCCGGCAGTATGCCAAGTTCTTTAAGGGCTGACAGCCCCCGGTTGCAGACATCATATATCTGGGTATCCGTGATTTCTTCACCGGAAGGCCCTCTGTGGTTTACCACAAATGCATAATTCCCCTCCGGTTCCCCATATCCCTCATCTGTACGGCTTCTGGTAAGGGCATACTGTTCGCTTTCAGGCAGTGCCTGGCTGCTCAGGCTTTCCGACAGGATATAAAGCTTCTCATTACTGCTCAGGGTATAACGGTAACCTTCCCCCTCCTCCTGGGCATCCACCTGGTGTACGGCCCCCAGCACCGATTGGTCCCGGTATCTGGCAAACAGTTCAGGACCAGCTATGGACAAGGCCATCACAAGGACGGTAAACAGGATCAGGAACAGGTTTTTCATCATATTTCCCATCTCATCCCTCCTCTGGCCGGGTTGGCAGCACAAAGCTCATGCACGTGCCCTTTCCCGGTTCGCTTTCTATTTCCAGGCGGCTTTTGTGCAAAAGAAGTATCTCCGCGCACAGGGCCAGCCCCAGTCCGGCGCCGTTCCTGCTTCTGGAACGTGATTTATCCACCATGTAAAATGCCTTTGTGATTTTGTGCTGTTCCTCTTTGGGGATTCCCACCCCGTGGTCCTTTACCTCAAACCGGTACCCACCCTTCTGCATACGTCCATAGACCTCAATCAGGCCGTCTGCCTCCGATGCCTTGCAGGCGTTGTCAAGAAGGTTCATGAGAACGGATTTTATCAGGTTTGCCTCTGCCCACACAAAGCCCTCGTCATAGTTGAAATATATTTTCGCGCTCTTATTAAGCACATACATATCGTAGAGATAGACAAACAGGGATTCAACGGAAACCACGGTGAAATCCACTTCGCTGCGCCGCGTGACCATGATGTCCAGCAGCCGGAAGGACATGGTCTCCAGCCTTTTGCCTTCCGTATAGATATAGTTGGCCGACATGAACTGCTTTTCCTCGTCCAGCTTGCGGGAGCGCAGCATATCCGCATATCCGATAATGGAGGTGAGGGGTGTCTTCAGTTCGTGGGCAAATGCGGCCACGAAATCCTCCCTTGCCTGTATCTCCTCCTCCAGCTTCCCGATGTTGTCTTCCAACGCATTGGCCATCTGGTTAAAGTCCGATGTGAGCTGGCCCAGTTCATCGCCGCTGACCTTCCTGGCGCGGTAATGATAATCCCCGGACGCCATGCGCTTGGTCGCACGCGTCAGCAGACGGATAGGCCTGGTCAGCCAGGAGGATATCAGATGCATGATGAAGGTGCCGCATACCAGCATGGCAATAGTTACCTGGCGGTATACGGAAAAGCCCAGGGCCCGTTCCCGGAACACATCCGACACATCCCTTAAGGTTTCCAGGTAGAGCGCCCGGTCCAATGCATTGACCATTGTCCCTGCCTGTATGTAGTAACCCTTATCCAGCTTTATGACACGGTAGGTTTTGGTGCCTGCGTCCGTCAGGTCCAGGCGCTGGCTGCCGGCGTCAAAGCCGCTGCTGGCATACAGCACCTGCTTCTGCTCATCGGAAAGGCGCAGCATGCGTCTGGCGCTGTGTCCTCCTGTTTCCAGGTTGGAGGCAATCTCGCCAATCGTGTTATCCTGCAGGACATCATATTTGGCAGGCACATTGAGGGCCGCTGTCTCAAATGCAAACCGCAGGATACTGTTGTCATCCAATGCCTGTCCCACTTCCCTGTCCATAGCTGTCTCAAACACGTAATTCACAAAATAGAATCCGCTGAAGCCAAAGCCAAGGGCCATTACAATCATGGTACATAACAGCAGTTTCAGTGAAAATTTCATCCTGGCACCTCTAAGCGGTATCCCACTTTATAGACTGCCACCAGGCTGTTTTCCCAGCCCAGCTTCCGCCTCAGCCTCTGGACATGCAGGTCCAGGGTGCGGCTGTCCCCGCTGTATTCCCCTTCCCATACCTTTTCATAAAGGGTTTCCCTGAAAAGGGCAACATTCTTATTCCGTATGAAGAGCACCAGAAGGCCGAATTCCTTGTTGGTCAGCACCACTGGCCGGCCGGCCTTGGTAACCAGCCGCGCCTCCACATCCACGGTCACATCCCCTGCGCTTAACAGGTGTTCTGTCTTGTTATACCGCCTTAAGACCGCCTCCACCCTGGCCGTCAGTTCCACCACGTCAAATGGTTTCACCAGATAATCATCCGCGCCCAGCCGCAGTCCCTTTACCCTGTCCTTCACCTCGTGCCTTGCCGTGATGAAGATGACAGGAATCCCAAGAGGGCGTATGTATTCCATAATGTCATAGCCGTCAGCTCCCGGAAGCATGATATCCAGAAGGATCAGGTCAAATGCCTCCTCTTCAATCATCCTCAGCGCCGCAATCCCGTCCTGGACCGCAGCGCACTGGTAACCGCCTGCGCTCAGGTTCATGTCAATCAGATCGCAGATCGGTTTCTCGTCATCCACTATCAGTATTTTTATCATTGTCCTGTTTTCCACCCCCAATATGCCCGCGCACGCTCCACCAGTCCGGACATGGTGTCGGTGTCAGTGCATTTTATCGTCTGTTTCATATCCGTATCCTCATAAAAACCGGCCGTCCTCTGGTAATAGACAGAATACCCGCTTTCCACCACGGACTGTCCGCTGCTTCCCTCATAACTGTAGCTGGCAAACACCATGATGTCCTTCAGCCCGTCGCCGTCAATGTCCTGGCAGCTGATTCCCTTAAGCCCATAGAGATTCTCATAATCCCCCATGGGCTGGAAACTCCATACAATATACCCCTCTTCATTGACCAGATAAACCATGAACACGGTATACTCCGCCATGCGGTAGGTTCCCGGCACCACATAAAGGCGGCCCAGCTTCTCAAACTGCCTGGAATGATATTGGTCCCGGGCAATCTGGAAACCGTTGTCCAGAAGTTCCTTCTGCGTGGTTGCGGTGTACAGGAATTCCGTGGAATACCCATCCCTTATAAAGGACGTGATGAACCGGATGCTCTTGTTCATACCAAAGCGGTTCAGCTGATTGGACAGCCTGTAATCCCTGTAAAATGCCCCGTTCTTCTGGAACAGGACATCGCCTACTTTGTAAATGCCGGATCCGGCGGACGCCGGGGCTTCCGGATGGATAAGGGGGCCCCCATCCCCATAGCTGCATGCCGTAATAAGGACAATATCCGACAGGCCATCGTTATCCATGTCCTGAAAGGAAACCGCTGCCAGCCATTCATTGGGCTGGCTGAGACTGCCCCTGCGCTGGCTGTTGGTCTCCAGCCGGTCTGTCTTAAACACCACATCCTGGTCCTCTGCCGCAAAAAACAGGGCTAAACGGCGGTACTGGGTATCGTACGCCGGGATAAAGGAAACCTGGCCGTATCCTTCTAATTCCACCGGGAAGATCTGGTCTTCAATTATCCGGAATCCTGCGTCGGCTATGTCATCCTTTGCCTTAACAGACTCAAAACGGCTGCAATAATCCCTGTATTCCTGCATTGCCCGGGTCTGCACGGTTCCCTCAGCCCCATAAACGCGGGCCGTCAATGACATGGCTGAGAGTAAAAGAATCGGGAATGCCGTCAAACACTTATTTAAACTGAATTTCAAACCCATGCCTCCGCTTCTTCCTTTTCAAGTCCAGAATCCTGTAATCCTGAAACAGGTCATGACCACTTTTTAAATCCTGTACTGTTTGTATTCAAATTTATAGTATCGCAAAAAGAATGATATTTCAACCTGATATGGTTATTGACTTTCCGGTCTATTTTTACTATTATAGACTATAAAGTCCATTTATGGAGGTATTATCATGAAAAAGGAAGAAAAAACAGAATTAACAAGAAAACGGATTCTGGCTGCTGCCATGAAAGAATTTGGGGAAAACGGATATCAGGGCGCTTCCTTGAACCGCATATGTGATATCGGGATTCCCAAAGGCCTTCTCTATCACAACTTTGAGAACCGGGACGCCCTCTACCTGGCCTGTCTGGAACAAAGCTTTGCCACCTTCACCGGTTTTTTAAGGGAAGACGGCCTGGGTTTTGGGCTGCAACACTACATGGATACACGGCTGCATTTTTTCAAAAGCCATCCATGGGAGGCCCGTTTATTCTTTGAGGCAATCCTTCAGCCGCCGTTACAGCTCAAGGACCAGGTCAGGGCGCTGAAAAAAGATTTTGACGCCTTAAACAGTGAACTGTACGACCGGCTTCTGACGCGCCTTACCCTGAGGCCCGGCATTACCCGCAAGGAAGCAAAGCAATACTTTTCCCTGATGCAGGACATGGTTAACTGCTACCTGTGCAGCCCCAGTTACCAGTCCGTGGATTTTGACGAAATCCTGGCTGCCCACGAGGATAACCTTGCGAAACTATTGGATTACATGCTCTATGGCATTGCAGAAAGAGAGGCAGGATTATGATAGGATCCGTCATTCGTATACTGGCTGCGTTCGCAGCTGCATTTTTCACAGGAAAGGCCGTGTCCAGGCTTAAGCTCCCCTCCATCCTCGGATGGCTGATTGCCGGGATGGTTCTTGGCCCCCATGGCGTGAACCTGCTGGACAACGCCCTTTTAAACTCCGGCCCTTATACAGCCATGACCCATATCTTTGAGTGCGCGGTGGGATTGATGATCGGCACGGAGCTTGTATGGAAACGGATCCGCAAATCCGGCAAATCCATCATCATCACAACCCTGACCCAGTCCCTGGGGACATTTATTGTTGTCTCGGCCGTATTCGGGGTTGTATTCCGCCTGTGCGGCATTTCCCTTTACCTGGCTTTTATCTTCGGAAGCATTGCGCTGGCAACGGCTCCGGCCCCGGCCCTTTCCATTGTAAAGGAATTCAAGACCAGCGGTCCTGTTACAAGCACGCTGATTCCCATGGCTGCCCTGGATGACATGGTAGGGGTTGTGGTATTCTTCACCACCATATCCGTTGTATCCGGTACCATATCCGGACAGGGCATCCCGGCCTATCTGATTCCTGTTGTCATGGTTTTCCCTCTGGCCATCGGGGCGGTAACCGGCCTGCCCGCCGGGCTCCTTCTGAAAAAGCACCGGCCCCTGCGGTCCACCCTTCTCATCCTGATTGCCATGATCCTGCTCACAACTGCCCTGGGAGCCATATGCAATACATACATCATGCCCAGGCCGGTGCTTAACTTCATGCTGATGGGAATGTCATTTTCAACCGTATTCGCCAACATGGTGTCCGAGGACCGGTTGTCTGAAATCATGTATGAATTCGGTCCCATCCTGGGCGTATCCATCATCCTTATCATCCTGGGACTGGGCGCGCCCCTGGACTACCATCTGATTATGGGCGCCGGTTTGTTCACTGCCGTGTACATTGCCGCCCGTGCCTTTGGAAAATACTTCGGGGCCTGGTTCGGGGCCAGCATCACCGGTTCCCCAAAAACCGTAAGGAACTATCTGGGTCTGACACTCCTTCCCCACTCCGGTGTCTCCCTTGTATTCACCGGCATCTCCGCCTCCGCCCTGTCCGCTGCAGCGCCTGAAAACGCACAGATCATCCAGGGCACCATTGCCGCTGCGGCAGTCATCAATGAAATCATTGCGGTGGTGGCTGCAAAGAAAGGGTTTGAGTGGGCAGGGGAATTAGGGAAAGGGGATTGAATACGGCTGACTGGCCGGAAAGGCTTCTTCGGAAGCCGGTTTTAAGGAGCCATCCGCATATATGACATCCATCCCTTAATCCCTGGTCAGTTTCCGGATCCAGTTCCCATAGTTCACCTCCAGGAAAGCCGGAATGCACTTGAATATCTGATCAGCATTCAGGCAGCACACAACAATCACCGGGGATGCCTTCACCACAAAGGCCATGTAAAATGACAGCGGCAGCACAATCATCCAGATGCTCACCAAATCCATCTTCACCACAAACATGGCATTGCCGCCTCCCCGGATGATGCCGTTGTTGGCAGGCATCTGATAGGACATGCCCACGCATACCACGCTCAGTATAATCAGGAATGCGTTGGCCATATCCCTTGTCTCATTGGATAAGTCATACAGGCCAAGGACAGGTATCCGGATAAGGAACAGGATGGACCCGGATACAATCCCAATCAGCACGAATATTTTCTGCAGCCGCAGGGCATATGCCTTTGTCTGGGCAAGATCCCCCCTTCCAATGGCCTGCCCAATCAGGACGGACGCAGAGGAGGAGGCGCCTACGGCCATGGATTTGACCAGCAGGAACAGGGTGGAGGCCACGCTGTTGGCTGCGATTGCATTGCTTGCCATGTGTCCCAGGATTACGGTCTGAAGCGCGGTGTTCACGCCCCAAAGCCCCTGGACCAACAGCATGGGGAGACACACCCTGACATAATCCTTTCCCAGCGTCACATCCTGGTCCAGGTAATCCCCGGGCCTTAAGTGGATGGTCTTTTCCTTTTTAGCAATATACAGGATGAGGATCAGCACTTCAATGATCCTGGCTGTGAGGGTCCCGACCGCTGCTCCTGCGGTTCCCATCTCCGGCGCCCCGAACCTTCCGTATATCAAGACATAGTTAATGCCGCAGTTAATGCAGAACGTGGATATGGACAGATAAAATGCCACCTTCACCATCTCAATGCTGCGCAGTGTGGCAAGGAGTATCTGTGTTATGGCAAAAAACACGTAGGTAAAACGGATGATATGGAGGTAGCGCATCCCCTCCCCTATGATTCCCGCATCCGTTGTAAAGATGGAAACCACCCTGTACGGATACAGGCTTGCCGCCGCTGTCAGGATGACGGCCAAAACCAGGGCCCCATGCATGGCTGTCACCGCAATTCTCTTCATGGGTCCTGTCTGCCGCTTTCCCCAGTACTGGCTGCAGAAAATCACAAGCCCGTCCCCCATGGCGGTCAATAGCTGCTGATAGACAAACTGTACCTGGTTCACGGCCGCCGCCCCTGCCAGGGCCTGTTCGCTGTACGCCCCCAGCATGATATTATCAGCCAGATTCACGGCCAGGCTGATGACATTCTGTAAGACCAATACTACATAGAGTGCAAAAAAACGTTTAAGAAATTTATCCTTTGTCACGTGGCATCCTCCCGGGTACGCGTATCCATGGATGACAGAAAGCATTATCATACACCCCTCAGCTAATTATATTGAATCCAGCTGTATATTTCAATGTAAAAACAGAAAAGGATTGAAAACATGATCTGTCTCCAACCCTTCCATGCCATATTTTATTATTTATCCACAAAGTAGATATGATACCTTTCCTCATCCACATCTGCCAGGGGCATCCACTTAAGCCCATCCGCCTCAAATCCATGGATTCCGTCATGGAAACCATTCTGTATCTTTCGGTCATTCCACCCATCCACTTCCGGGCAGGGCAGATATTCCTCACTGTCATTTAATGCAGCCAGGATATATGGCCCAAAAGCAATGCTGGAATAACAGCTGCCATCCGGCGCCGGCAATTTTCTGAACCGGAATGGCAGGCTGATATCAATCCGGTCCCCCGGTGTCCACTGGCGGCGGATCCTTACATAGCCGTCGGAAACCCGCCGCTAAGCCCTGGGATTCCGCCATGAAGCCCGGGGAATCCTCCGTAACTGCATCCGTTTTTACCTGTCCGTCTGCCGTTGCATCCTCCGTCAGCACGTTATAAACCCGGATATCCCAGTCCTCCCTGGCCCAGCAGGGTATCCTCAGCGCCACGGTCCTTTCCCCTCCATCCTTCAGCCCATTGAAGATAACCGTATAGAGGCCCTGGGTATCCTGTCCCTGGCCGCCGTGTCCCTGGCCGTTCTCCTCCAGTTTCAGCTTCCATCCATCCGCCATATCCAGTTCAGAGGGAATATAAAGGTTGACATACACTTCTTTTCCATCTTCCCCCACCGCGTATATGTTCCTGATATAACGGAACCGGCTTTCCAGCCCCGTGCCGTGGCAGCAGGTGTTCTCAGATGTATTGAATTCCTTCCTGCCTCCCGGCCGCACCGGCATGAAGTAGGTGGTTCCCCCGTCCGCCTTATGGCTGGCAGAAGACAGGATATGGTTGTAAAGGACATTTTCATAATAATCCATCTTACGGCTGTCCGGCAATCGTCTAAACAGGCCAAAGGTCAGACGCATCAGGTTATAGCTGGCGCAGCTTTCCGCGGACTTATCCGTCATGTAGTGGGCAATGTCGCCCGGCTCATGGAACATTTCTGTCTCGCCCACGCCGCCTATGCTGTATTCATGGGACCGGACCACCATCTGCCAGAAATTCCTGGCAATATCCAGGTAGCGTTTCCCGCCTCCGGCCTCATACAGTTCCAGGGCGCCGATGGCCTGGGGGATGTGCTGGTTGGCATGCATATCCTTTAAAGTATCAACATTTTCCTCCATGGGATAGAACAGCTTCTCATTGCGGAAGAACAGGGCTGCCCTCAGGTACTTCCCATCCCCGGTTTCCCGGTACAGGCGGACCATGACGGAAATCATGCCACCGAATTCCCCTGCAATGTACATGGACCACATCCTGTCCAGCTGTGCCCTGGAAAGCCTGGACAGACGTCCATAGACCCAGTCTCCCAGTCCTGTCAGCAGGCGGAATGCTTCCTTGCTCCCGGCCAGACAATGGCAGTCATATAATCCTGACATTATCTTATCCAGGGTATAGTATGGCGCCCATATCTCCGGATACTTTGTATATACCTCCAGAAGGTCAAACTGCTGCTCTGAATAAGCGCTTAAGAACCCTTTGGCACAGCCCTGTGCCTCCAGGGCCTTCTGGCACTCTGACAGGGCGTGTACCATATAGCTGATCTTGTCCTTCAGCGCCTGCTGTCCACGTACGCTGTAGGCCAGGGCCAGTCCGGACAGATAATGCCCGGTGGTATGTCCTTTCAGGTTGCACTCCGGCGCATCCCAGCCCGTCATGGGCCCTGCCCCTTGTACGTCCAGCCCTGCCGCGCAGCGGAAATTGTACAGCATCTGGTCATCATCCACGGACAGCAGCCAGCGGACCATCCGCTCCTGGGCATCCCAGAACCTGGTTCCCTCTGCCAGCCGCACACAACCCGCAGGCGCCTCGCCCACAGGAATCCTCACAGGTCCTGGGTCCTCCTGACAATCCGCGACCAGAATCCGTGCCTTTGCAATAAGTCCGGTTTCCTCAACATGCCCTTTTATATGAATGGTGTTTCCGGATGCCGGAAGGGTAAACGGTTCCCATGTCACCGGAAGCGTGGTGGGGATTCCCATGTCATCTGCTGCAATGACCACAGGGGGGAGTTCCGCTGTTTCACCCGGCCTCACGGTTTTTTCCACAGGGCGCAGGCTGGCAATGGATGCCTTCCTCGGTTCCTCCAGAACGGTTGCCTCAAAGGTACGGTCCGCACAGCCCCCTTCATAGACAGAGGATACGGTAAGGAGGATTTTGCGGTTGCCCACCCCGTAAGTGGGCCTGGTTACTTTTCCTTCATGGCTTATGAAAAGAGTTTCATGGGATTTCCAGCTGAAACGCGCTCCCCGTTTTCCCCTGGACGGCAGTTTCAGATCCGTATCCACCGTGTTCAGATTGCCAATATAGATATCTGCCAGGTCCTGGCGGACCGCCTCTTCCGGCAGGATTACATCTGTTTTTCCGCTCATTGCGCTGCTTCCTCCCAATTTGCATTCGTTGATGATTCTTTGATTGCCTTTTCTTTTACAGCCCCTATCCCTGCCTCCCGGCTTTTGCCAAAGGCCTTTTCTTTTATCCAGTCTTTTCCTTCAATCACCCTGGTAATCAGCATGGCCAGGGCCGGGTCGCCGGCCACGTTATTCATGGTGCAGAACGGGTCTGTCAGGGTTCCCATGATGACGATGATCGGTATCACGGAGGTGGGGAACCCGAACGCGGTGCAGATGAACATTTCTCCGATAAACCCGCCGCTTGGAATGGTCCCCACAATGATGCCGCTGAGAAGCGCCACGATTACTGCCTTTGCAATTTCCCCAGGTCCCATGGACATATGGAAAATACCGAATAAAAATGCAATCTTAACAATCTGTACCGACACCACGCCATTTTTATGCATACTGGCCCCAAGCGGGATTACGAGACTGCTGATTTCCTCGGAAATCCCCATCTTCTTAGCCGCAAGCAGGTTAACCGGGATACATGCCGTGCTGCTGCAGGCGCCTGCGGCCGTGGTGGCCGGAAGCCATATTTCGGTCCAGTATCGCTTCACACCTTCCGAGCCCCCGCTGATGAACGGGACAATGATGCCAAAGCCAATGAAAAACAGGATACAGAAAACCGCATATATCACGGACATCCTGGCAACGGATCCGATAATCTGGCTTCCCACCTTGCCAATCAGCGTTGCAAAATAGCAGGCAATGCCCACCGGCGCGTAATACATGACAATGGATACCATCCTGCCTAAGGCTTCACTCAGCGCTGAGAACAGGCTTATGATCGGCTTTCCCTTTTCCCCGATGCTGGCAACTGCGATTCCGAACAGGATTGCAAATACAATCAGGGCCATCATGTTGCTGATGGACAGCAGGTCCACGAAATCCGTTACCGTAAACATATTTACGAAGTTAAGGGAAGTATTGCCGGGGTCAATCTCCCCGGCCAGGTCCACCGCGACACCTTTGGCCGGATCAAACATCTTCACCGCCCCCACGGCCAGCAGGGAAGTAATCAGCCCGCCAATGACAATTGCCGCAAAAAACACGCCCAATACTTTTCCCAGCTTGCCAAGATTGCCCATATTGGCAATGGAATTAGCTATGGATATGAAAACCACCGGTACAATAAGGCAGAATACCATATTCAGGAAAATGTCTGCAAAAGGCTGCAGCACAGCCGTCTTCTCCCCCAGGACAACTCCCAGCAAAGCTCCCGCAACCACACCGGTTAACAGGATAATGGAAAATCTGTAACTTTTTAAAATGTTTCTTAACCTTGAACCTGATTCATTCATTCTGAATCCCTCCTACATATTTTCTTTTTTGTCACCCCATTGCTGATATACCCATTATAAAAAAACATGGATTGGAAAAAAAGAAAGGAAAGAAACCATTTATATAATAAAATCAACATGATTAGTATGATAAAAATAATTAAATCATTGTTTATCACTTGAAAAAGTGTTAAAATAATACAATAATCCAGCACGTATGAAACCCCGGACCCCCCTGTAAATACAGGCATGGACCTGTATGTATCTGTGAGCCGGCCGCGCACCGGATATTGGAGGATTTTTATGTATATCAACTTCATCTGCCCGCCCCTGCCCCATCTGATTGTGGGCGGAATATCACTTTTCCGCAAAGGTGACCGCCATGAGCGGCGGGCCATCCACAAAACCTTTGACTTGATTTACGTTGAAAAGGGAACCCTTTACATGGAAGAAAACGGAATCCAGTTTGATGTAAAAAAGGGGGATTTCCTAATACTGGTGCCGGAGCTGATACATGCAGGTTACCGCTACTGTGCAGAAGACACCGTGTTTTCCTGGATGCATTTTTATACGGAGGGCGAATATACCTGTACCAAAAAACCGGTAATTTATATGCCGTCCAAGATGAACAAGAACAAATATTACCAGAAAGATAAGTTTACCATTTCCCTGCCTCAGTTTGGGACCCTGCCCAGAAAACAGGGGGAACAGCTAAAGGATTATATGGAGCAGATATCCCAGGTAAAGATTGATAAATACAACCAGCAGAAACTGTTTTTTGACTCCACCTCCTCCCAGATTGAGTACCAGATTCTTTTCCTGCGGATTCTCTCCCTTATCTGCGGATCTAACGAACTTCCAAAGGAAAAGGACCTGGCCGAGGAAATCTACGGTCATCTGTGCAAGGTCTATGCGCAGCCCTTCAGCCTGGCAGAGCTGTCCCACCATTTTTCCTTCCATCCCGCCTACATTACCAGGTGCGTGAAAAAGAAATACCATATGACCCCTTTGCAGCTGCTGATCCAAATCCGCATGGAGGAAGCCCGCAAGCTGCTGAAAACCACTTCCCTTCATGTAAACACCATTGGACAGCTGGTGGGATACCCGGATGCAGCGTATTTTTCAAAACAGTTCAAACAGGTCATGGGGATGACGGCTGCGGCGTGCAGGCGGGAGGCCCGGGGGGAAACGGGATTGGAAGATTCGGGGGTGCAGGAACCGGGATTGAAGGAGCTGAGATTGAAAGGGATAAAATAGACGGAGGTGTTTCCATGTATTTTCCAACCGGATACCGTATGATGTTTGATTATCTGGATTCCCTGTACCAGCGGACCAGGGCCGACGAACTGGGAGGCCTTCTTGGCTGCATGTCCCTGTTTGGGGACGGGGAACCGGCTGATTCTGCTTATGGTCCAGACTGGGAACGGGCGGTCCTGCAGGCCGAGGCCGCTTTGGGCCAAGGGTTTCCGCCAAGTGGGCTGGCCTATGAGTCCATGCTGCGGTTCCTCCGGAACTGGGCTGCAGCCGGCAGCGACGGCACTGTGTCAGACATCTGCGCCTGCCTGGCGGATAAAAGGGAAGGAGAGCTCTGGGACGAATGCGTACGCCGTGTTCTGGAGAATGAAGATTCCCCGTTCATGAAGCTTACAAAGTAAGGTGCCGCAGACCCATGGAAGGATTGAATTAAATACTTGGGTCTGCCTCCGCCGATGTATATTCCATGTCCTTCCCTCCTGTCATTCCAAACCGTTATCATTGCCTGTATTCCAGGACCTGTCACCATGACATCCTGTCTTATAGGGACATTATACAAAAAAAGCAAAGGCATGTCATTGAACCAGCGGTTTAAAAACACCCCTGGAAGCTGAATCGGACGCCCGTTAAATTAATATACTGATATACTGATAGACTAATATACTTTCAATCATTCTGCACAATTTGATACCATTTTCCCCTTATTTATGATACAATTTTAACATATACATCCAATATCATCTAGGGGGAGTAATACTATGGCAAAAGAAATGATTGCAATGCTTCTTGCCGGCGGACAAGGGTCGCGTCTCTATGCGCTGACCCAGAAACTGGCCAAACCAGCTGTTCCCTTTGGCGGCAAATACCGTATCATCGATTTCCCGCTTTCCAACTGCGTAAACTCAGGTATTGATACCGTGGGAATCCTGACCCAGTATCAGCCCCTGGTGCTCAATGAGTATATCGGCAACGGCCAGCCCTGGGACCTGGACCGCCTGCACGGCGGGGTTCACGTGCTTCCGCCCTACCAGAAAGCCTCGGGCTCTGACTGGTACAAGGGTACGGCCAATGCGATTTACCAGAACATCCCATTCATTGAGCGGTATGACCCGCAGTACGTCATCATCCTTTCCGGCGACCAGATATGCAAGCAGGATTACAGCGACTTCCTCCGGTTCCACAAGGAAAAAGGGGCAGAGTTCAGCGTGGCCGTCATGGAAGTGCCGTGGGAAGAGGCGCCGCGTTTCGGTCTGATGGTAACGGATGAGGAGGACCGGATTACGGAATTCCAGGAAAAACCCAAGAATCCCAAATCCAACCTGGCTTCCATGGGCATCTACATATTTAACTGGGACATCCTGAAACAGTACCTGATTGAGGATGAGGAGGACCCTGACTCGGAAAATGACTTTGGCAACAACATCATCCCAAACCTGCTGCGTGACAGCCGCAGGATGTACGCTTATCATTTCAGCGGCTACTGGAAGGATGTGGGAACCATTTCCTCCTTGTGGGAAGCCAACATGGAAGTCCTGGATCCGGAACACAGCGGCATCAACCTGTTTGACGAGAACTGGAAAATCTACAGCCGCAACAGCGGTATGACCGGGCACAAGATCAGCGCCGGTGCATTGGTGGAGAATTCCATGATTACCGACGGCTGCCGCATCGACGGACAGGTCAGGCACTCCATCCTGTTTGCTGGCGTTAAGGTGGAAGCAGGGGCCGTGGTGGAAGATGCGGTCATCATGGGAGGCACCACCATTGAGGAAGGGGCTGTCATCAGGCACTGTATCGTGGCTGAGAATGTCCAAATTGAAAAAGGAGCCGTGGTGGGCGCCATGCCTTCCGGCGAGGAGAAAGGGGTGGCCACCATTGGTCCCGGCCTTACAATCGGCGCCGGCGCAACAATCGGCCCCAATGCCATGGTTAACAATAATGTAAAAGGCGGTGAAGAACAATGGTAAATTCCAATGCAAATGCCCTGGGCATCCTTTTCCCAAACAGCTATGATTCCCTGGTACCAGACCTGGTAGGCGAGCGTCTGATGGCTTCCATTCCTTTTGCAAGCCGTTACCGCCTGGTGGATTTCATCCTCTCCAGCATGGTGAACTGCGGGATTGACAATATTTCCGTGATTGTCCGCAAGAATTATCACTCGCTTATGGACCATCTGGGTTCGGGCCGCGAATGGGACCTGACCCGCAAGAACGGCGGACTGAACCTGGTTCCGCCTTTTGCAGAAAAAACAGTCAAGATTTATAACGGACGTGTGGAGGCCCTGGCCAGCATCCTGGATTTCCTGAAGGAACAGAAGGAACGGTACGTTGTCATGTCCGACACCAACCTGGCGGTTAATTTTGATTTCAAGGCGCTGATTAACGCCCATATGGAAAGCGGCGCTGATGTGACCATTGCATATCAGGAGTCCGAACTTCCAAAAAGCTTCATGGAAGCCCAGAACATCGGTACCAGCTTCTATTATACCCTTGGCATTGAAGACGGACACGTGACCAAAATGAAGATTAATGCCTGTGATGCGGGCATACAGAATTTCTCCATGAATATATACATCATGGACCGGGAATTACTCATTGACCAGATTAACACTGCCTTTGTCCGCGGATACGTTTACTTTGAACGGGATATCCTGGCGCCCCAGTTAAACAGGCTGGATGTGCGCGCCTACCGCTATGACGGTTATGTGGCCCGCATCAGCAGCATGAAGAGTTATTTTGATGAAAATATGAAAATGCTGGACGACGCCAACGTAAGCGCGCTGTTCTCAGGCAGGAACCCCATCTACACCAAAATCCGTGATGACCACCCGGCCCGTTACATCAACGGTTCCAAGGCCGCCAATATCATGGCCGCCGATGGATGCGTCGTTGAAGGGGAGGTTGAAAACAGCATCCTGTTCCGCGGGGTCAGGATTGGCAAGGGCGCCAAAGTCAAAAACTGCGTCCTCATGCAGGATACGGTTGTGGAAGCCGGCGCAGAGATGGAATATGTTGTCACGGACAAGGATGTGACCATTACGGCCGGTAAGAGACTTAAGGGAGCGGACACATTTCCGGTATATGTGGCTAAGTACATGAGGGTATGACTGCATAAGTAAAAACAGAATGTAAAACATAGTTTAATGGCAGGTATGGATCTGTAAGCAAATCCATACCTGCCATTTTCTAATGTCGATATTCAGAACCAAGTCTGCAGTTCTATGATGCCGCCCTCACAGTCAGCCGCATACCCAGACATGGCCTTTTTATCATCCTCATAACCTGTCCTGACAACTTCCACTTCCCCCTCCTGCAGCAATACTTCCAGGGGTTCTTCCAAGTCATATCCCCCATAAAGCCAGATTATATTACCACAATGAAATACTCTCCTTGCCCACCACAGGTTCTGCGGTTCCCTTTTTCCTGTCAATTTCATAGGAATTAAGCCGGTGGAACAGTCCTGGTTTTTCCTCATATCCCACGGAGAGGATAAGCTGGCTGCCATCCTCATAATCCACCTTAAATTCCAGTTCTTCCTCCTCATCCTGGTACAGGCCCAGGTCCTTTAGTTTATTATCCAGAAGATAGCTGGCTGCCTCGGCCGTGAGAACGGGTCTCGGAATCCATACGCCGGTCTGCGCGTCCAGGCAATACCAACGTCCGTCAATCTGGTTCCATCCCTTCAGGACAGCCGTTTCCCGGGTATCCTGGCCGCTGTCTTCCCGGACCAGTACGTCCCCGGTCCCCTCATTTTCCATCTCATAGTACCAGTCCCCGCCATCCTCCTGAATCCATTGTCCCGCCTGCGCGGGGAAGGAATGGAAGGTCAGGGACAGGATTACAGTAAATAAAAACACACTGGATTTACCGGAAGTTTTTCTTATCATCCTGCATCGTCCTCCTATTTGGATATGTATGTCGGCACATGTCCATTGTCCTATATTTTTCCCTTTTTTTGTTTCCCATGATACCATTGCAATATTAACTTCATATAAACTCATGGAGGGAACGAATGCAGAATCGGCAGGACTCCTAATCATATCCAAAAAGCCCCGGACAGTCCCGGGAGGCTCCTGTAAGGATGCACGCCGCATGGCTCCAGGGCCTTATGGCATATCATGTTTTACTGTGCGTCAGCCACATTCTGTACGCCCTTCAGTTCCTGGGCCGGGTCAGCGCCGGCTGCCACGTTCTGCATTGCAACCTGGATTGCGGTCTCGATTTCGCTGTTGACCAGTTTACGGTTTCCAACCGCATTGCTTACATAGTAGTTCACTTCGTCAATGGACTGCTGCTGCAGTTCCCCGTCCACGGTTCCTGTATACTGGATTTCACTGGATACAGGCGCTCCCTGGAGACGGTTCACCCAATACTGCTGTCCCTCCCCATTGGACATGTAATCAACAAACCGCATGGCTGCTTCCTTTTCCTTGCAGTCCTTGTTGACTGCCAGCACAATGTCCACGCCGGATGTGCCGCATATGGTTCCATCCTCTGTCATGGATGGGAATACGCTCATTCCGATGATATCTTTCCGGTTTGAAATCTCAGTACCCTGAATCTCCGGCGCGGACGGGGAAACCGGGCCAAGATGCCATGAACCGGTCAGGAAGAACACGGCTTTTCCTGCAAAGAAATACTGGTCCCTGGCATCCGGATAAGTGGCCACGCCAAGGGCACCGTCCTCAAATATACCGTCGTTAAACAGGTTCTGCCATGCCTTCATGGTATCTACAAAACACTGGTCTGTCCATGGGCGTTTTCCCTGCTCCGCCTCATAGACAGCGCCTTCCTCAAATTCATTTGAAATCTGGACAAACCAGTCAGAGTTAATCCAGTCGTCCGCTGCTCCGGCAGCCACACACACATAACCTTTTGCCTTTGCCTTTTCAGCCGCATCTTTTAATTCTGCGTAAGTGGCGGGGACCTTTTCTATCCCGCACTCATCCATCAGTGTCTTGTTGTACAGAAGGTCCGTCATACCTGCCACCAGCAGCGGCATCCCTACCATATGGCCGACCTCGGTCACACACTGGTTCACGGCTGTCCCGCTGATGATTTTGTCCCATCCGGGCAGGTACTGGTCTGCCAGGCCTTTCATGTCCTCTGTAAACGGCGCATACTGCCTGGCCATGGGGCCGGTGGTAAGTCCAAACAGGTCGGGACCTGTTCCTGATGCCATTGCAACCTGAAGCTTTTCAAAGTAATCGTCCTGCTCTGTCCTGATATAATCAATCTTAATATCCGGATTCGCCTTCTCAAAATCAGCAATCATTGTCTCAGACTGTTCAACCGTGGGAAGCCAGGACCAGTATGTCAGGGTCACCTGCCCGCCGCCGGTCCCGGTACTGTCTGACGGCACACCCTCTGTGCTGTCCGCCCCACTGTCCTTTGCAGCGCTTTCCTGGTTCTGTCCAGGGGCCCCGGCTGTATTTCCTTTATCAGGGCCTCCACATGCTGTCAGTGAAGCCGCCATAACGGCTGCCAGTGTCATTGCCATTATTCTTCTCTTCCTCATTCTTTAAACCTCCCGTTTTTGCTTTTTTGTATCTGACTCCGTATCTAAAGCATACCTTATATTCAGGGCCTGTGTGACTCCATTTTTTTGCGTTTCATTTAAATTTTTGTGTAGCTGTACCGGGTTATCCTTATACCTTGTATCTGGATTGTAAATGCTGCTCCGCCTATCTGTAAAGGAGGAATCGGCTTCCCATCCAGCAGCATCCATTCCTGGTCCCGGAACACTGCACGGTACAGGGAAAACTGCCTGTTTCTGTCACATCCGGTCTGGATGAGTGTCTGTCCCAGTACAGTATCACCCCGCAAAATCTGTATGGATGGCTGCTCCCCATCCACGGTAAACTCAAATTCCTCGGTATGGTCTTCACCCCATGGCTTCTCTGCCAGAACTGCCTTTCCTGTGCCAAAGGACAGACCTTCCTCATCAGCAGTTCCTTTTGAAAATCCATAAAATGCCGTCATTTTCTGAAGCTGCCTGCCTTCCAGACGGGCATGTTCCGTCACAGCCATGCTGCTGATCATGACCTGGGTAAAATACGGCACAACGCCAATCCTGCCCAAGGCATGTCCGGCACTTCCTGACGCATCGTCCGCTTTCTCCATTCCCATACAGCATGTATGGGCGGTTAACGCGGGCTGCTCATCCAACCATATATCAAAGCTGTTAAAGTTCCTCTGTACCGTTAGCAGATGAGGCACTTTATAATCAAAATCCACAGGCAGTCCCCAGTCTGCAATTTCCGCCGCAGCTCCGTCAAAGCATTCTAAAAGCGTCAGTTTTCCCTGTCCGGAATGCAGCCTTGCCTCCACATGGTTCCTCTCATCCAGGTAATCCAAATAGATTCCGTACCTGGCCCCGCAGTGGCTCCTTCCTGCTTTTATCCAGCACTCCATACGGTAGACAAGGGGGCTTTCCCCTGCCCAGAATGTTTCCTTTACCTCCTGTTCCCGCACCATGATATGGGGTAATAAGGGACTGGATTTCTCCCACATGGACGGACCAGAACACATCATATGCCTGCCGTTAAAGTACAGCGGGTCAATACGCATATTCCTCTGTTCTGTCCCAAGAACCAGTTCATCCGCCGCATTCCTTCCATGGTATACAATCCATTCGTCCACCAGGTTCGGCGCCTTTGCCACGGTATTGTGTCCCGTGCCTTCCACTTGTCCATTCCTCTTTAAAAGCGGACAGAAGGTATATGGGTCGGGATACTTGTGCCACTCCATCTCATGGAACATTGCCTTTTCATCCGCCACCGATGTCCCCACAAAATAGTCCTCATGTTCATAGGCATTGGCTGAATAAAGCAGCCACATCTTCCCGTTATGGGATACGGCACAGGCGCCCTCAATGGTGTACCAGTCCCTTCCGTCACCAAACCTGTTTTCCTCAAATATCTCCTTGCGGATACTGGGTACGACCACCGGCCTCGGATGACCTGAAAACTGGTACGGGCCCCGCATTTCATCTAACAGGATACATGTTCCGGCCACCTTATCCTCGGTCCCAAGCCAATCATTGACAGAATAAAACATGTACATTTTCCCGCCCCATATCACCGGGTGGGAGTCAATGGAAAAATGGTCAAAAAACGTCTTTTCCCACACAAAGGGACCCAGGGGATTCTCTGCTTTTGCCACCTTAAGATGCTGTTCATGACAGTCTGCTTCCTCTATGGGAATATTGGAATAATACATGTAAAACGTGCCGTTCAGATAGATGACGGAAGGCGCCCAGTAATGATGGTATCCTTGTTCACGGATTGCATAACCCCTGTATTCCCAGTGCACCAGATTCTCTGAAACACTTACCTTTGCACCGTGTTCATCGGATGAATAGCAGTAGTACCGGCCGCACCAGCGCAGGACGAACGGATCCGGGTTGGTGTGTATTTTCCCATCTGAAAACGGAACCGGGTTGCAATAGGTACTGTCGCCTGTTACAGGCATGAAATCATTCATATGTGACCTCCAGATTCATATGTTTATTGTATCAGCCTTTGACCGAACCGCTGGTAATCCCCCCAACCAGGAACTTCTGGCTGAAAAGGTAAACGATAATGGACGGCAGCGTTAAAAGCATCATGACCGCATAAATCCTTGCCACATCCGCCGGACTTTGGTATGTGCTGGACACAAAGTACTGGGCTGCCAGGGTAACGGTATAGTTTTCCTCGCTTCTCATGACCAAAAGGGGGACCAGATAGTCATTCCAGGAATAAATGAAGGTCAGCACCAGCACATTGGCTATGATCGGGCCGCTTAACGGCACCATGAACTCCAGCCAGATGCAGAAGCTGGATGCCCCGTCAATCCTGGCGCTTTCTAAAAGCTCATCCGGAATGGTATCAAAATAATTCTTAATCATCAAAAGCATCATTGGAGCGTTAAACGCCACCAGTGGGATCATGACCCCCAGATGCCTGTCTAAAAGCCCAAAATTTTTGATGGCCGCAAAAAGGGGGCTGGTCACAGCGGCCACCGGAACCGCAAGGCATGCAAGGACTGCGCCGTAAAGCAGCCTCCCTCCGAAAAACTCCATTTTAGAAAATGCAAATGCTGCCAGTGTAGTGATAAGCGTCACCAGGACCGCGGTGCCTACCGCGATGAACATACTGTTGAACACCACCCTGAAATAGCTGATTTTATCATAGCTGAGCACGTATTGATAGTTTCCGATCCCATTAATCTGAAAGGACTTCACAAAGGCCGTGCCGATTGGAAGGAGCCATATAAGGGCGAACAGGACAAATATAAGATAGGTGGGGGCTGCTGTTTTCCATTGGTTCTTTTTCATCCTCAATCCTCCTTGCCAAGCTTAATCTGCAGAAACGACATGATAACCGCAATCATCAGGATGGCCACTCCGATGGAGGCTGCTCCTCCTGCGTTAAAATCCTTAAAAGCCTTTTCATAAAGGTAGGTATTCAGCACGGTGCTGGACCTTCCGGGACCGCCTCCTGTCAGCAGCTTTACAATGTCAAATGTCTTTAAGGAACCCACGATCCCAAGAATGATCAGTACATTGGTGGTTCCCTTTACCATGGGGAATGTGATGGATAGCGTGGTTCTCCAGAACCCGGACCCGTCAATCCTGGCAGCCTCATACACGTCATCCGGAAGGCTCATCAGGCCTGCATAATAGATAATCATGGAAAAGCCCATCCACTGGAATATGTTGACGATGATGACGGATAACAGCGCATATCTGGGGTCCCCCAGCCAGCTGACCGCAAATGCATTAAGGCCTGCCGCCCTGAGGAATGTGTTGAGGGCGCCGTTGGTGGGGTCCATCAGGATACGGAAAATAGCCGTGATAATGGATGTTGCCATGGCAATGGGCATAAAGTATATGGCCTTGAAAAGGTTGCTGCCAGGCAGCCGGTTCTTAAGCAGCACTGCCAGCAGGAATCCCAGTGCGGCCTGGATGAATACCGTGCCGAAAAAAAAGATTACATTGTTGGCCACCGCTGTCCAGAAGGTCTTATCATGCAGCATTTTCGTATAATTCTTTAAGCCGACAAAGTTCATTTCCTTGGACATCCCATTCCAGTCCGTGAAGCTGGTTCCCACCGTACAGATAATACAGTAGTAAATCAGTGCAAAAGACAGGACCATCAGCGGCAGGATATAAAGATACGCGGACCAGTTGTTTTTTTTCTTTAATTGATTCATTATGGCCACCTCCTGATACATATTATAAAAGGAGGCAGCCATAAAAAGGATACTAATATTTTGGGATTTACTCTAATTTTTTGCCATGAATTCGCTGGGCGTCAGCCCCTCAGATTCCTTGAATATCTTAAAGAAATACGTATAGCTGCGGAATCCCGACTGTTCAATGATTTCCTTCATGGTCATATCACGGCGTATCAACAGGCTTTTTGCCTTGTTCACCCGCTGCTGGTTCAGGTATTCCACAAACCGCTGTCCTGTCTCCTGCTTAAACTGCCGGCTGAGATAAGTGTAACTGCTGCCTGTGACCTCGGCGCATTTTTCCAGGGAAATGTCACTGGCAAAATTCTCACGGACATAGTTAAGTACCTGCTGTATGACAGGGGAATACTCCCTCCCGTCCGGCTGCGGACCGGCTTCCCGGCTGCGCGCATATAACTCCAGGATATCCTCCCTGAACTGTTCCAGTATTTCATACTCCCGGATGCGTTCCAGGACAGCGTCCCTGTCCTTTTCATCCACCTCCCGGTTCCCGGCAATCAGGCCTGCCAGACGCTGGCTGATATCCCTGACCCGCTTAAGGGGCGCCCTTACCTCTTCCATCCAGCAAAAAAATCCGTTCAGTGTTTCCGCCGTGCCTCCTGTCCCGCTTTCCAGTTCAAAGGCCAGCTGCTTCCAGTAGTTTGGAGGTATGTCTTCCGTTCCATAATGAAGCTTTCTGGCCATGGCAGCCGCAGTGACACGGTTTCCGCCTATGTATAATTTGTCCTCCAGCAGCCCATCCATCTCATATGCATCCTTCACCGCTGCTTTCAGGTCTGTCTGGGGATTGCCGCATATGATTGTAACCGTAAGGTCCAGCATGCGGATAATCTGACGCTGGAGCCGTCCTGCCAGGTTTTTTATCACGTTCAGCATGTAAAGGGTGCTGGTGACGCCGGTAAACGATACCAGCAGGATCAGGTGTTCCTGCCTGGTCTGCCAGATTAGATACCCGTATTCCTTGCCCAGGATCTGCCCCAGGATATCGATTACCGCCTTGCAGATATCGTGTTTATAATCAGCCGGCTTTGCCCCCGGCGGAAAGCTGTAATCCGGGCTGATTGCAATGGCCGCCATGTTGGAGCAGCTAAAATCCAGCACGCCGCTGTCCGCCATGCTCCTGATATTGTCCGCCGTAAAATCCTTCCTGTCATAAAAGCAATAGCCCACACGGTGCCGGATGGTACGTTCCTCCGGCACAATCTTATACTTATCCCTTGCCTGGTCCAGGACTGATATAAGATGTTTCCTGGTCAGCTCATGTTTAAGCAGGTAATTGGCAGCGCCGTTGACAAGGCTTCCCCTTACGTAATCAAAATTATCAAAGGCGCTGATTGCTATGACCGGAAGGAATTCGTTGATTACATGGATCATCCGGATTAACTCCACACCGTTCATTCCCGGCATCTGCATGTCGCAGAGAAGGATATCGATATCATTTCCCCGCAGCCAGTCCAGGGCGGCGTTCCCATCGGAGAAATCAGCCACCACTTCGTAAGATCCGTTATCCTCCAGCAGCTTTTTAATGGTATTCCTGCTGATTAGCTCATCATCCACAATCATCAGTTTTATTTTTGCCATCTATCCCCTCATACCTCCTTATTCCTCTCCCGCGCCGTCCACTGCCGGCAGGAGTAATACGGCCTTTGTATAGTTTCCCGGGCTGCTCTCATAACGGATTCCGAAGTCCTCGCCGAAAAACAGACGGATCCTGGCATTTACATTGGAAATGCCAATACCGTTAAACCGTTTCCTGTCTCCGGCCGGCGTGCTTAAGACTGCCTCAATCTGCTCCTTTGTCATGCCTTCCCCGTTATCCTCAATGACAATATTCAGCTTATCGTCCTCCCTCCATGCCTCAATCCTAATCAGCCCCTGCCTGGACAGGTCACCGGGCAGGCCGTGATAGATTGCATTTTCCATAATGGGCTGCAGGATGAAGCGTGGCACATACAGCTCCTTTGCATCTTCACTGATTTTCTTTTCCACAGCAAAGTCATAGCTGCCGCTGTATTCAACAATGGTCAGATAATTGTCCACATATTCCAGCTCATCCTCCAGGGTTATCATGTCGTTCCTGCGGTGCATCACATTCTGAAGCATGGCGTTAAGGGAATGGATCAGGGGGACGATGTTGTCCGCGTGTTGCAGCTTTGCCATCCAGACCACATTGTTCAGCACATTGGATATAAAATGCGGGTTGATCTGGGCCTGGAGGAAATCCATCTCAATCAGCCGCTTCTGCTTTTCCTCCTCCGTAATCCGGCGCATCAGTTCCCGGATGCGGACAACCATATGGTTAAAGGTATGCCCCATCTGCCCAATCTCGTCTTCCGCCCTGACAGCATAGCAGACAGACAGGTTGCCTGCCGAAACCTGCTGCATGCTGTCCTTTAGCACCGTGATTTCCCTGGTGGACCTGGATACCACCAGGCCGGAAAGCAGGCCTGCCAGCAGCAGGATCCCAACCATAATCACTCCTGTAAACAGCGCCGTGTGATAGATATCCGCCGTATAATAATCCGATGGCAGGGCCATGGTAAAGGTCCAGTCCACATTATCTGCTTGAAATGTATTATATACATATCCCTGTATGGGATGGGAAATATCCAGGAGTTCATCGCCGCAGTTGGAGAAAATAAGGGACCTGCTCCCATTGGCAACCTGGAACCTGCTTCCCTCCGGAAGGTTGGAGGAAAACATGTCCTCGATGACCCCGTAATCAAAATACATCACGGTGTAACCGATTAAATTCTGATTCCAGTCCGTAATCCCCCTGACAGCCGGAACCACATAATCACTGTCATAGGTGGATTTACCGCCCTCCACATGGATAGGTTCCAGCATGACGATATTTTTCTTAAGCCTGTCCTGGTCCAGCCCCATAATCCGTTCATAGACATCCCCCTGCCCCTCCACCAGATGGGAGGTGGAAAAGGTACATCCTTCATTTACAATCACGCCAATGCCCACGATATAATACTTATAACCGTTCAGGTCATTGATGAATTCCTTTATGATCCTCCTGTTTTTCAGGTATTCCATGTTCCACTGGCCGTTCTCCATGATGGTCCGCTCATTCAGCGCTTTTACCGGCCGTATGATGTTCCTGTCATTTAACGAGACCATGGCCGCCATATAGGAGGTATCCGTCAGCAGATACTCAAAGGCCTGGCACGCATCCCTCATGGTGCTTCCTGAAATATCCTTCAGATATGTGTCAGCCATCTTGCTGCTGGCAGTGTACCAGACCGAGGTTATCAGGACGCTGCAAAGCATCAGGACAGCCGTGATGACCATCAGTATCTTGTTCCTGATTGTCATGTGTTTTATCATTGTCATATAGTTTGGCAGCCTCGTATGGTTTGTTTTCCTCATATGTTCCATATCCACCTCCTTAGCAGACGCTTCCTTTTATCATTGTAGCATTGCATAGGCAAATATGTTATATGGGTTTTTGATGTCTGTTATGTTTTTTTGCGTTCCCCAGAAAAACTAAAAGGACTGAACCCTATCCAATATAGGATCCAATCCTTGTTAGTTGTGTAACCATCCTCTTTCCCTTTTTGCCCTGTCCGCCGCCTGCGCTAAAAAGGAATGGAAGGCCAGGTATTCCTTAATAGGCGCGTTTTATGATCTCCTCCATATGTATCTGCGCTTCCCTGCGTATCTTCTCCTCATCCAGGGTCAGTACTTCCCGGTCCTTCATGACAATCTTACCATTGATGACGGAATCCGTCACATCATGCCCGTTGGCAGCCTCCACAACCGTGTTGATCAGGTTCTGGGTGGGGGTCAGATGGGGCTGGTCAATGTTTAAAAGGATGACGTCTGCCTTCTTTCCCTCTTCCACAGTACCCAGGATATCACCTTTCCCAATGGCGTTGGCGCCTCCCCAGGAGGCCATCTTGAGAAGGGTGGGACATGTCATGACCACCGGGTTAAAGGAAGGAAGTCCCCAGTATGCCATCATGCCGTAGCGCAGTACCTTCATCTCATCAAACAGGTCCAGGTTGGACGGGGCCGCGCCGTCGCAGCCAAGACCCACGCTCAGGCCTGCCTGGAGGATCTGGGGCGTTTTGGGAAACCCGTGATTGGACAGGTTGGCCCTGGGACAGTGGATGACCTTCACATCCCGCCTGGCCATGACCGCAATGTCCTCATCGGACAGCATTACATTATGGGCAGTCAGGAGATTTGGACCAAGGACACCCATGGACTCCAGGAACTGGGCCGGGCGCAGCTGGTAATTCTGGAGACAGAAGCTGACCTCGTCCTTGTGCTCACACAGATGGGCGTGGATACCCGTATGAAGCTCGGCAGCAGCATCCCTTACCATGGCAATCAATTCCTTTGAACAGGTCATGACCTGGCGGATGGCAAACCAGATGGAAATCCTTCCGTCCCCTTTTCCGTCATATGCCTGGTACAGTTCCCTGGTATGGTTGACTGCTTCCTCTGCTGTTTCCTTCATTGCGCCGGTGATTGCATTGCCCATATCCATGGTGGATTTGGCAATGGCCGCACGCATGCCTGATTCCAGCACAGCGTCAGCCACACGCTCCATATGGACGCCGCCGGAATCCGCAAATGAAGTGGTTCCGTTCTTAATCATCTCCAGACAGGCCAGCTGTCCGCTGATATAGGAGTCCTCAGGCCTTAAGTTACTTTCAAACGGAACCAGGAACCTGGTCCAAACCATGGGATATTCATCCGAAACCCTTCCCCGCAGAAGCTGCTGGCAGGTATGGGTATGGCCGTCCACAAGGCCCGGCATCAGGAGCTTGCCTGTACCGTCCAATGTTTCCGATGGCTGGAAGTTCTCTTTCATTTCCCCGGATGGCCCGATTTTCTTAATCCAGGAATCATGGATGGCTACGCTCAGCTCTTCTGAAACCGTCATGTCCGGTTGAAGGATGCGGCATCCGTTTATTAAAATATCACATTTTTCCATCTCAATCATTTCCTCCTCGTTCTCATCACTTAATCACTGCCCATCCGGCGCTTACGGGGCTTAAATTGCTCCCGTGGCCCGCAGCACCAGATCTGCCACAAGGGCGGAGAATATAAAGGTCCCTGTGATCACCAGCAATGTGATCACGACCATCTTCCACCCCATTTTAGCAAAGTTCTTAAGGTCCTTTCCAAGAGAAATCCCTGCAAACGCGCCCAGTGCGGTAGCAGGGGCCATGAACGCCACCTGGGATGTGACCTGGATGATGATGTCCTTGACCGGTGATACGGGACAGGCCAGAAGCAGTCCGGTAAGGGATACATACATCATGGACGGAAGCTTGATGAAACGGCTCATGAACTTGCTGACTGTCAGCCCAAACAGTGCGATGGCACAGAGTACAAGGATTCCTGCTATGGAATCAGCCAAAGGCATCTGATAGCCAATCATATTGGTCAGTATCATGATTACTGCAACAAGGCACAGAAGGCCGGCTTGCTGGATACAATATTTTCTCACCATTTACTTTCCCTCCCTTACTTTCCATGACCTGATTTACGGCCGATTTTCGGTTCCAGCCACGCGTACAGCTTCCTGGTAACAGGCAGTCCTACAAAGGTTCCCATGTAGATACCGGTAATTCCTGTAAGCATGTCGCTGGCGCCTCCCATTACCATGATGTCTTCTGCATAGGAAGGATAGATTTCCCCCAGGGTCCCTGCCGCCGCGGTCATCATGGAACCGCTGCCCACCCCGCTTGCCATGCCCAGCGCCAGCGGATGGAAGATATTCCAGGACGCAACCACGCCGGCCAGCAGGCTGACAAACACGGTGCCGATGACAGAACCTACGATGTACACTGCAAACGTACCCTCTGTCTCCTTTGCGTCCGGTCCGTAGATATCCGTTGTCAGCCCCAGATTAGAATCCCTGTTAATGGAATAACATGCGCCGATGGCTTCTTTTTTCAGGCCCAGCAGCAGTGCAATGGGCAGTGAGATAAAAATGGTTCCCAGATTGCCGAATTCCTGCAGAAGCAAGGCTGGTCCCACCGCCACCAGCTTTGCCAGGTTGGCTCCGGCAGAGACACCCATCTTAGCCATGAAAGGAGCCAGCGCCACCAGCACCAGGCTTCCTCCCATCTTACATTCCCCCTGGTTAAACATCCGGATTACATCCGGTCCCAGGAGTCCGCCCAGTATGACCGCGAATACCATGGGAAACAGGGTCAGCGTGCCGATTCCGATGTTAATCTTAATGGTCCCCACCGAGTCACAGACCAATGCCAGCACAACTGCTGCCGCATAGACTTTCCAGTACTTTCTTATGACGGCCTTTACATTTTCCATACGTTTCATTCCCCTTTCTTCTGTATGACCCCGGTGCAGCAGCGCACCGGAATAATAGGATACCTTTTGCTGATTCCATCATATCACAGGCCCGCCAACTGCTGTAGACAGAAAAAAACGATGGGAATCCATCGTTTTTGCTGATACTATGCCTCTTTTTCCCCCACCCTCTCAATAAAGCGCTGGGCAATATCGGACAGCAGGTAATTCCCTTTCACAATAAACCCAATCTCCAGATTCACCCCATCCTTGATGGGAATGGCCCGTATATCCCCGTAAGCATTGTCCGCTGTATGGTATCCGCTTCCCACCACAAATCCCTGGCTGGCCCGCATAATGGAATACGCGGCCGCGCGGTCGGTAACGGAAATCACTTTCTTCATGCGGTAATGGGGAATGATGACTTCCGTATAAGCCGGATTGGCATCCGTACTCCTGTCGTAAGTGATAAAGGGATACTGGATGATTTCCTCGGTCCGTATCTGGCTGCATCCGGCCAGGGGATGGGCCTCATGGAGATAGACATGGGCTGTCCTGTAGGCGATGTGGTTGAAAATAATCCCACGTCCCCTGAGTTCCTGCATCATCTGGCCTTTGAGCTGTTCCGCAAAAAAGATGACCCCCAAATCTGCCAGCCCTTTTTCCACCTGCTCAAACACCTCGGACGTCCTGCACTCCCTGAACCCTGCGTTATATTCAGGCACGTCCAGGGACTGTATGATGGACAGGAAGGAATCCATGCCGCAGATATGATGCTGGGCCGCCACATAGAAGCCGTGGCTGCTGTCCTTTTTGTCCTCATACCTTACATCCAGATAATACAGCCGGTTTAAGATTCCTTTGAATTCAATGAACAGCTCCTTGCCGTCCCCGGTCAGCATGACCCCTTTGGGCGTTCTTAAAAACGCCTTAATCCCATAATGCCCCTCCACTGCCCGCACGGCCTCTGAAACACTGGACTGGGCTGCAAACAGCCGCTTGGCCGCCTCACTGATGGAGCCTGAATCAGCTACCGCTACAAAATATTTCATCTGCTGTAATGTCATGACCTGGTTTCATTCCTTTCCCCGGGGCTCGCAGGTATCCGTCCGCCTGCGCACGTTTTGGAAAACTTCCCTATCAATGTCCGCACATTTTTGCCATATCTATGACTTTACCAGATTCCGGGCCGGTTTTCAACCTCCTGATACATCCCGTCCCCTTCTTTCACATGAAATGCAGCATAAAAGTCACTGGTTGCCGACAACACTGCATTCACCCTTATGATTCCCGGGGAATGGACATCGTTGGTCATGATATAGGCCAGGTACTCATCCCTGTATTTGCCGGCCCATAAGGCTGCATAAGCTTTATAGAGCTCCCTCAGGTCATATCCCTCATTTTTTGCTATCTCCGTCACACAGGAAACCCCGCCCAGGTCAGCTATATTCTCAGTGACGCTTAATGTTCCGTTTACCTTGGTCCCGTTTACCTCCATGGAATCATAATAAGCCTCCACCCTGGCTGCCAGCTCCTTAAACCGCTGTTTATCCTCAGCAGTCCACCAGTCGCGCAGGTTCCCCTTTTCATCATATGCTTGTGTCAAGTAGGGACGTAAAAAAATCTGAGATATTTTTGAACTGCCATCAAATCACATCGTTCTATTCCCTGACTGCCCTCATTATACCGTACCTACTACATTTTTGAAAGAAAAAAGGGCGGTAGCCACAGGTGCCATCCCCTGTGAGCTACCGCCCTTGGCTCAACCTTTCATGTTCTTTGCAATCCCTGCAATCCTTGCATAGAAATCAGCTTCCGGCAGTCCTACCACACCCGAAGTTGGTGTCAGTATTTCAACGCCGTATCCATTCAATTTCTTAACACAATATAAAAACTCGCTTATCTTTCTTGTAATCCTGGCAGGATTGACCACAAGCAAAATGTCTATCCGCCGTTTAGAAGCAGCGGAAAACACATCGGCCATGCCGCGCCTTTTGATGGACGCGCCATGTGCTATCTCAGCGGTAATACCGACAACCTCAAAACCCTTTTGTTCAGAATAATCCACCAGTAAACGCTTCTGATTTTCCAATTCTATGGTATCAGTATTTGCCACCCTGCAATAGATCCAAACTCTTTTATGCTGGTTCATTTTTCTCTCCTTTTTCCGAAAAGCTCCACTCGATATGAATGGATTTGTCGTTGTAAACATAAACGCAGTCCACAAAGTCAACTACCATCTGCCGTGTAAGGGCATCTGCCTGTAAATAGCGTATGAGCCTTGGTTCCCCCTGCCTGGCGGCGGCCAGCTTGCTCCGCAGTTCTGTGAGTTCTGCTTCTGCCGCTTCAGCCCGCTGTGCCATCTCTGCCTGCCCCCGTGACAGCTTATCCCGTTCCTGCCGGTACTTCTCCCGGCTGATTTTTTCCTCTGCCATCGCATCGTACAGTTCAGCTTTCTGCTCATCAATCTTGGCACAGGCGCTCTGATAGGAAGTGACCTGTTTTTGCAGGCTGGCAAGCGTATCCGTGTTCCCGGCCTTTAGCAGCAGTTCCTTCTCGTCCATCAGGGTTTTTATATAAGCTTGGATGGCAGCCAGCACAACGTCTGCAATTTCACTTTCCCTGACGCTACCCTCCATACATCCAAAACCGGTAGTCCTGTATCTTGTCCTGCAAAAATATTGTGGTTTGAAACGTGACCGTCTGATAAGGGCATAGCCGCAATGACCGCACCGCAGTTTATCCGTAAAAAGGTATATCCCTGCCTGCCCTAAGTCCCGTTCCACAAATTCAGCCAAATGTTCCTGCGCTTTCTGAAACTCATCTGCACTGACGAGCGGTTCATGCCGTTCCTCTGCAATGATCCAATCCGACCTGCTGTTTTTAAGGGTTTTTCTATTCCCAATCTGTGGGCGGTATCGCTTGCCGTAGATGGTCTTACCTAAATACCGTTCATCCCGCAGAATACTTGTGATTGCGCTCTCATTCCAGAGGTCGGCACCTTTCACCCCAATCCACCATTTATGATAATATCCCTGCCTGTTCTTGATGGCGCTGGGGGTAGGCACTTTCTCTGCATTGAACAGACGGGTGATTTCCACCACGGTCATCCCTGCGCCAGCCAGTTCAAAAATGCGCCGGACAATCCCTGCACTGTCCTTATCAGCGACAAGACGGTTTTTGTCCTTTTCGTCTTTGCGGTAGCCTATGGGGGCAAAGGAGCTTAAAAAATCACCTTTGCGCGCCTTTGTCTGTAAGCCGCTTTTTACTTTCATGGACAAGTCCTTGCTGTAATAGCTGTAAATCACGTTGCGGAAAGCAATATCCACGCCGCTGGTCTTGCCGTTCATTTTGGCGCTGTCATAGCCATCGTTGACCGAAATAAAGCGGATGCCGAGAAACGGGAATATCTGATCCACATAGTCGCTGACCGTGATATAATCCCTGCCAAACCGCGAAAAGTCCTTTACGATGATACAGTCGATTTCCTTTGCCTTGGCTTTCTGCAAAAGTTTCTGCATGTTGGGCCGTTCCATGCTGGTGCCGGAAAATCCGTCATCACACAGTTCCATGACCTCGCAACCCTCAAACTCCGGGGACTGCCCGATAAAGCGCCGTAGCAGGTCACGCTGGTTGGAGACGCTGTTGCTCTCGTCCCTGATCCCTTCACGGCTGTCCCCGTCCTCCACAGAAATACGGATATACAAAACGATAACGAAGGTTTTATTCACTGGCTGCCACCCCCATCGGAGGGAACAGCCGTTCCTTCATGCACTCATATTCGTCCTCAAATCGGAGCCGCACGGCGATGTTGGAGCTGCTGTATACAATAATCCGGTCAATCAGTTCCAGCACCATGCCCCGTGTCAGTTCCGACGTCTCATGGATAGACAGAAGCGCCCGAAGCCATGCCGGTTCGCCGGTTCCCAATTCCATGACGGCCGCATTCTGTGATTCCAGTTCTTCCAGCAGCGCTCTCTGTTCTTCTTCCTGTTCTATGTAACGGTTTCTGGCATAAAGATAGTCGTGCTCATCCATCAGGTGGTCTAAATAATCGTCATAAAGGGTTTCCCGCAGACGGACAATCCGGTCAAGCTGTTCCTCTGCCTGCATGATACGGTGGAGGATTTCCTGTTTTTTAGAAAGAGCAAGCGCTTTTCTGCCCGCACTTTTTATCAGCCTTTCCATATCCAGTGCCGTTGCAAAATGGGACCGGATCACCTGGGAAACAGTTTCTAAAAGGGTATCCTCCGGCACCCTGATACCGACACAACGGCTGGAGTCCTCCGCGTGGGTATGGCAGTAAAAAAAATACCGCACATGGATTCCGGGGTTCTTAACTTTGCTTTCGTGGACACTTCTCTGACGTACAAGTTTTCTCCCACAGTCCCCACAATAAACACGCCCTTTTAAGATGTTTTCAGGATTAATGATTTCCGGGAAAGCCCCCTGTCTGTCATCAAACGTCTGCTTATCCTGTTCCGCCATCCTCTGTACCTCGTCAAAGGTCTGCCGGTCAATAATCGCTTCGTGGGTGTTTTTTACGACCGTCCACTTTTCTCTCGGCTGGGTAGTGCGTTTCTGTCCTTTCCAAAGCGCCTTGCGGGTCTTACCCTGCACCACATGGCCTAAGTAAACCTCACTTCGGACCATGTTTTTAATGACCTGTCCCGTCCAGACGGAAGCCGCAAAGCGTTTGGACTTCACCATCCCTTTTTCAAAACGGTAACGGCTGGGGGATGGAATCCCCAGCTCGGTCAGCCTTTTTGCGATTTCCTGATAGTCCATACCGATTAAGCGCCACTGAAAGATGTCGCGGACAACCGGGGCTGTTTCTTCGTCCACCACAAGGCGGTGCTTATCCTCCGCCGATTTCAGGTAGCCATATGCCGCCCAGTTGCCGATAAACTCCCCCCGTTCCTGCTTCTCTTGCAGCACGGGGCAGATTTTCTGTGAGATGTCACGGGCATATACATCGTTCACCAGATTTTTTAAGTGCATGGAAAGACTGTCCGAGGCCGCTGGGTCAATGCTGTCATAACCGTCATTCACCGCTATGAAACGGACTCCCATAAAGGGAAATATCTTCTCTAAATACTCACCGGCCTCTATGTAATTCCGTCCAAAACGGGAAAGGTCTTTGACGATGACGCAATCCACCTTGCCCGCCCGTATATCATCAAGCAAGCGTTCAAAATCATCCCGTTCAAAATCCACCCCTGTTTCCCCATTGTCTGAATAGACGGAGAAGAGAGAAAGGCTGGGGTCACTTTCGACATATGCCCGGACAAGGGCTTCCTGATTTTCAATGGAATCGCTGTCGCACTGATGGCCGTCCAGCACGGAAAGACGCACATACGCCCCTGTGCTATACACCCGCAGTTTCGGTTTTTCCTGCACGGGCGCCCTGAATCTGCTTTTCCTTGCCATGTCACACCGCCTCCCTTCCGGATGATACGGTCAGAGCCGGATTGATACGCTCCACGCTCTGTATAAGTGACATCGCACTGTCATACTCAAACTGAAATTTGAACTTGATGTTTATCCGCTGATTTTCAAAGACTAAGATGCGGTCAATCAGTTCCACCGCCAGCTTACGGTTCAGTTCCTCAATATCCTGATACTGTTTGAAATAGGCAATCCATTTCTGTTCCTCGGATTTCCCCTCCACAAGCCGGTCTATTTCCTGTTCCAGAGAAAGAATTGCTTCTCCGGCGTTCTGTGCTTTCAGGTCATACCGTTTGCCAAAAGCGATATAATCCTCACGGGAAATGATGCCATCCATGTAGTCCTCGTGGAGTTTCATGCGGTAGAGCTGGTATTTTTCCACCTCGTCCCGCTTGGCTTTGAGCCGTTCATCCATCTTTTTAATCTGACGGCTGGTATAGGGCAGCTTTGCAATGGCGGTAAGTATCTGTTCCACATCAAGGACCGAACGGATATGCTCCCGCACAGCCGCAAAAACTGCCTGCTCCAGCAGAATGTCACGGATGCTGTGGCTTTTACAGCCGCTCTTTTCCTTGCTGCCTGAACAGATATAGTAATAATAGGGCTTATCTGCGGTGGAGTTGTTCTTTCGCACCATGCTCCGCCCGCAGTCAGCACAGTAGAGAAGCCCTCCCAACGGGAAAACCGTTTCCTCACCGGGTGCCGTCCGGGTGTCTGTGCGCAGGATTTTTGCCACATTCTCAAAGGTATCACGGCTGACCGCCGGTTCGTGGGTGTTTTCCTTTACCGCCCACTGCTCCTCCGGCACGGCAAACTGCTTTTTTACTTTGTAATTGGGACTGCTGCGTTTCCCCTGTTCCAGCGTTCCGATATAGACGGGGTTTTTCAAAATGCGGAGAACGGCAGTTGCTGTCCACACCGCTTTGGGATTACGCCGGAAGGGTGTCTTATATGTGCTCCCCAGCAGCCTCTTATATTCAAGGGGAGAGGGGATGCCTTGTTCGTTCAGGCGGTCGGCAATCGCTTCCGAGGAATATCCCTCCAGTATCAGATGGAACATATCCTGCACCACGCCTGCCGCAAACTCATCAATAATGAGATGGTGCTTATCCTCCGGGTCTTTCAGGTAGCCAAACATAGCGAAGGGTGCGATAAACTGCCCTTTCCTGCGCTTAATGTCCTGATGGCTCCGTATCTTGATGGAAATATCCCGGCAGTAGGCATCATTCATCAGATTTTTTACCGGCACTATCAGATTGTCCGATGCGGTTCGCGGCTTTGCGCTGTCATAATCATCATTGACAGAAATGAACCGCACACCCATGAACGGAAAGATTTTTTCGATATATTTTCCCGTTTCGATAAAGTTTCTGCCAAGCCTTGAAAAGTCCTTGACGATGATGCAGTTGGTTTTCTTATTTCTGACCGATTCCATCATACGGATAAAATCAGGCCGGTCGAAATTGACTCCGGTATACCCATCATCAACCCATACTTTGCGAAGGGTGATTTCAGGGTGTTTTTCCAAAAAGGCTGTAATCAAATCCCGCTGGTTTGCGATACTGTCACTTTCGGCTTTGTCGCCGTCCTCATGGGAAATACGGAGGTACATATCTCCGTCGTATTGCTGTAAAAGTTCCTGTGTATCCATTCGGTATTCTCCTAATCGCTTCTGAATTTCAGAAAATGGATTGGGAGTTTTACCGCAAGTCCTGTATCACAGGGTTTTACCCAGCCCCTGCAATCTGTGACTCAGCTTACCACAAAATTTTCTCCGCGTCCAGACAAATTTCTGAAATCCAAAAGTCTGATTTGCTATATCCATTTTGATTCCTCACAGAGTTTGCAGATAGTGTTCCATCCGCTGTTCAAAGGTAGCGCCGCCCTCTGCGTAACCCACGCTGACGGCGACCTTTCCCACCCGAAAGCAGTACGGATTCCTGATCTGCCGGATAAATTCCTGTATCCGCTCTCCTTTGGGAAGTGTCCTGTCAATTTCGATTTCTTTTATATCCACAAGCGTGTCGGGATTGACCGTCCGCACATCCACCTGTTTTAATTCCTGTAAATCCATTTCGGATAAATCATAACCGCCCATGGTCTCCTCCTCTTTTCCATCCCGTTTTGCAAAAGCGGGATGCCCGCTCACTGAAAGTAGGCATCCGACTTTTTCTCCAAAAGAAACCGCCCCACGTCATCGATCCGGTCAGTAACCGGCATATCAGGCAGGGCGTCCAATATATCGCTTCGATACCGTCCTCTGGCACGGCTGTCGAGGATGGAGAACACACAGGTGTCCGTTTCCCGGCGTATGCCGCGTCCGATCCACTGGCGCAATTTAATCAACATACTCGGCACAATGTTCTCGGATAAATAACTGTGAAAGTCATCATGGAGGGAACGTTCATATTCCGATACCGGGTCAGGCATGGGGAACGGCAGCTTCACCACCACAAGGGAGGATAAAATATCCCCTGCAAGGTCGATACCCTCACCGGCGCTGTCGCTTGCCAGCAGCACGCCGTTTCCGCTCTTTCGGAAGGCAGACAGTGCTGCCAGCCGCCCCCTGCCCATGCAGAACAGCGGATAATCCACCGCCTGCGGCTTAGACAACTCCTGATATACAATCTCCATCATCCGGTAAGACGTGAACAGCACCAGCGTATGTCCATGGCTCTGCCGGATCAGTTCCGTGAGCTGCTTAAGTACCGCTGTCATGTAGACGCTGTTTTTTGTGTCCGGGAACGGCATACAATCCGGCAGATACAGCAGGGCATGGTTTTCATAATCAAAGGGGGACGCTTTGCTGGTCATCAGGAGCCGGTTCTGTTCCAACAGGTCAATCCCCGTCTGGTGCATGAAATGGCTGAAATCGCCGCCGATGGACAGAGTAGCCGAGGTCAGGACACAGGGGATGTCACTGTTCCAAATATCCTCGTAAAGCAGATAATCCAGTTCCTTGGGCAGCGCACAGACCTGACAGGAGGTAACGCCGGTATGCTCCAGCCAGCAGATTGACTGTGCGTATTCCAGCAGGACCATGAGTTTTTCCTGTTTCTGGTCGATACGGCTGGCAAGCAGCGTAGAGCGCTTTGCGGTCTGGAAACAGGATGACAGCCTGCCTAACACCACTGCCAGCGCCCGTAGGATCCGTATGACAGCCGGAGTAAAGCGGACTGCCTGACTGGTTTTATCGTATTTAGCTCCGGCCTCCTGCTTCAGTGTTTCAAAGAGCAGGGTGTTCAGCCGCAGTATTTCCCCGCGTAAGTGCAGGATTTCCTTTTTGTCAGTACTGGAAACAGCCGCACGGCACACACTGGCCGCAACCTGTTCCAGCTCCGTGCTGCAAAACACCATGCCGTACATCTTCCTTGCGGCGTCCAGCAGCTTATGGGCCTCGTCAAAAACCATCAGGCCGCTGGGCGGGAGCAGTCTGCTTCTTCCCCCTTTTTGGCTTAATATATCCGCCAGCACAAGGTTGTGGTTGACGATCTGAAAATCATAGCCCGCCGTTCTTGTCCGCCGCAGGAAACTGCGGTAAGGGCAGAGTGCGGAAAGATTACAATGGTAATGGCAGCGTTCCACACAGATACGTTCCTTGACGTAATTGGTCAGGGTCAGGGCGTCTAAATCAAAAGTACTGTTCCCGGCGACAAGCGCCGTCAGGGTTTCCATCAGCTCCCGATCCTCCGGGCGGTCATTATGCCGGAGGGAGGACAGGTAGTTCCTCACCCGGTCAAAACAGGCATAGTGGGCTTTCCCCTTGCGCACCGCAAAGGTCAGCGGCCGGTCGATAATCCGGTGTTCCATGAGGATGCCGGATATCTGCGGGATATATTCCTCGGTCAGCGCCCGTTGCAGGGCAATGGTTGATGTGGAAATGAGTACGGCCTGCGCACCGGGGTTGAAAAGGCGGTACACCGTGGCCGAAAGGATATAGGCATGGGTCTTTCCGGTTCCCACCTCTGCCTCGCACAATGCCACCTTACCGTCCCAGATCGCGTCCAGCATAGACAGGGCAAGGGAAAGCTGGTTTTCCCTGAGAGCCATTCCATGCCGGGGCAATATGTCTGTGAACACATGGGCCAGGAGCGTTTCGGCTCTTTCCCGCTTGTCCTCCTGTACCGGCGTTTCCGGCGCCAGTGCCAGCATTTTCTCGATTGCCCGTTCATAGCCCTCCTGTGTGAGTGGCTTTTGGCGGGAAAACAGGCGTTTTGCCTTTAAGGTCGTTAAATCCACCATGCGGTAGCTGTATGTCTTGCCTGTGAAATGCTCCAGCAGCACACAGCCTTTGGTGGCAAGCACTACCTTTTCCTCCGGGCGGAATAAGCCAGCCTCATAAATCTTATTTTGAAGGTCTGCCGTGCAGCGGATGATTTCTTCTTCCATGTAATTTTATGCCTCCTTTGAAGCCTAAAGGAGCGACACAAGAATGCGGCGGGGCAGGGTTGGTTTGGATGTCTGATGACATAAATGCCTGAGCCGCCGCATGGTTTCTATCGCCCCAATAGGAGTTTATATCATTCAAAGGTGTGGCAAACGTTCCGTTGGTTTGGGCAGCAATTCATATTATTTCCCACGGACACCATAAAAGCCGCCCCTCATTCTTTCTCAAATGAGGGTGATGCATTTTCCCGTTTTTCAGGGCTGCTGGTTCTCAGCAGAAGTATCATGATCTGTGACAGGGGTTGTCGCAATCCGCCCCACCATAGGGCGTAACTACCGCAGACGGTATCGCTCGGAATGTGTTACGAAAAATAATAAACACATCGTCTTGGCGCGTCCCAGCGTGTCGCTTCCGGTTTCCCGGCCTGTCAACGTGTATCTGCCATACCTATATGCAGTTGGCAATGTGCAGGAAAGGCATCTAAAAAAACGCCTTCACCTAACGTCAAAAAACAAGGGGGGTGACGAGTCATTCCTTATAAAATTTTTTTAATTTTTTCTCTGCCCACATCAAGCTGTCCCAAACAGCCCGCTGATGGACTCCCTCAAGGTTGGCAATCTGCCGGGTAGACAGCCCTTGAAAGAAATGTCGGATAAACCTGCGTTTCTGAATCTCCGTCAGTTTACCGCTATGTAGCAGGTGGTAGGCGGCCTCCGCCGCCCTATCTGCTTCGTACTTTTGTATTAATTCCGTGTCTATGGCAGGGGGTGCAATAAAATATGTTTCCTCTAATCCATGAATGCTTACATCCAAACGGCATGTCCTCTGAGCCTGCCTATCCTGTTGATGATAAATTTCATCGGACAGAGCCTTTAATCTGGCAAAGTCTTCTTCTGTTTTTCCCGGATTATCCCGCAGATAGTCTGCGAGAGTGACTTCGACAATTCCATCGGCAAATTTATATACAATACCCTCGCTGTACTTGTTTATGGCATAATCGCTATCTGTATAATTTTTCAATATCCTTTCCTCCAAGTTTGAATTTGTATGGTTCAAGCTCGGAGGAGGACCACGGCAAAGCGACAAAGCGGTTAATTCAATTAAAAAATGGCGCAAAAAAAGCCATATCAGTATGTTTACAGACATGGCTTTTAAAGCATTATATGTTGGTAGCAGAGATACATATTTAAACAAAGTTTTTTGTAAAAAACCAATTATAATATTCAAAATGAACCTGCCAGTTTTGACTAAATACAAAAGCCTTCAAACCAGTTTTAGAGTTCTTAGGTCTGAAGGCTCTTAAATGTTTAGAGTTATCCTGAAACTGCGATTATCTGTGGATAAATGATAAAAATTGAGCCACTTGCACCACCCCTGAAAAGCAGGCATCGCGATGCTAAGTGGCTCAAATATTCGTCAGCATATGGCTCAAAAATTCGCTGGCGTTTACAGCCAACATTCACTGGCATTTATACTCATCTGTCTAAATTAAGATTTCCGTCTGCCAATACCTTGCCTTATGTCCTAATTCTAAATGTTTTGGGCGCTAAACGATAAACTAAAATACTCGCAACGATGCTATAAAGTACACAAAACACAATTGTCATTATTCCAAAAATCATAAGCGGCATACGGAGCTGCATGAAGGCCCAACAGATGCCATAGGTTGCTGCCGACACAATACGGTATGTGCCGCTTTTTAACTCCGTTCCAGCGTTATAGGGCTGAAGCAAATAGTAAATCGTAAGGTAGTGAATGGAGAAAAACAAACTCATACACCGGATAGAAACAATCAGCACGACATAGTTGAGTGGATTATCCGTTCCTCCGGTAGCAAAGAGAATTAGCGCAAGTCCACCACCAATCACCAGTGCCGGAACAGCATTGATTTTCATTATCTCACGCAAACGAATCTGAAACAGAGACAGTATCAAGCCCGGCTGTTTATAAAACGAATAGGTCAGCAGGCTGTGATTACAGTTCATAAAAAGCGCCTGTGTAAAATTTGTACCTCGGTTGATTGTATACATAATAAACACAAAGTATGGAAGATATTTCCCTAACAATAGGATAATGCGGACACACCGGCATGAGAAAAAGTATTGATGGATTGATGGCCATCATCCGGGATACCTATGAAATGGGCCCCTACAGCAATGCCCTGTTCCTTTTTTGTGGGAGACGCTGTGACCGAATCAAGGCACTGCATTTTGAAAAAGATGGCTTCTGCCTTCTGTATAAAAGACTGGATAACGGCCATTTCCAGTGGCCAAGGAATTCCTCCCAAGTAAGGAACCTTACCCGGCAGGAATACCGCTGGCTCCTGGAAGGGCTTTCTATCGACCAGCCCAAGGAAATCCGTCCCGTAAAAAAGAAGGACTTCTGATTTTTGTGCAAAAGGGAGAAAATTTTTTCTGCCCTTATGCATCTGGAACAGCTCCATGGGGAACTTATCCACATGTCGACAGAGCCGCTGCGGCGATTGGAGGATAACCGTCTCTGTTTTTCCGGACTCGCTGTCTTTATGTGGAAAACATGCTGTTTTTCATGGAATAGGTTCTGTTGAAGACAGCGGTTTTCCACTTTTTCGCTTCGTCAGAATGACGGAGACCGTGTGGTGGGAAATTCGCTTCCCTGCGGGATCTCTGGTATAATGGGAACCAGGAAAAGAAAGGTGGTACCCGATGCCACAGTCAGAAATGGAAGTGCTCATCAAGCTTCAGAAAGAGACAATTGAATCCCTGCACCAGCTGGTGGACAGCCAGCGGCTTACCATCGGACAGCTGACGAAAAGCCATGAGGAACAGACCGCTCAGCTGAACCAGACGACTGCAAACCTCAACGAAACGATTGAGTATCTGAAGAAAAAGCTGTTTGCGTCTTCCAGCGAAAGGACGAAAACGGATGTGTTCCCCGGACAGATGGATCTGTTCAATGAAGCGGAAGCAGAGGCGGCCCCTTCCGTTCCGGAACCAACGCTGGAGGAGGCTGTCAGCGGGTATAAAAGCCAGACAAAGAAAGCGAAAGCCACCAGGGAAGAGATTCTGGCGGGACTCCCTGTAGTGGAGGTTCCCTGCACGGTGCCGGATGAGGATAGGAACTGCCCACACTGCAATACCCCTATGGAAGTCATCGGTAAAAAAGCCGTCCGTGAAGAACTGCGTATCATCCCGACAAAAGTGGAACGGATCCAATATGCCCAGGAAGTTCTTGGCTGCCCGGAATGTAAGAAAGACGGCGCTTCTGTTATCGTTGGAGCCGAAACACCGAGTCCCTTGCTCAAGCACAGCCTTGCTTCTCCATCCACTGTCACCTATGTGATGTACCAGAAGTATGTGAACAGTATCCCGCTCTGCCGTCAGGAGGCAGACTGGAAACAGCTGGGCGTAAAGATTCTGAAGGCAACGCTGGCAAACTGGGGCATTCGGTGCGACATGGACTATATGGGGCCGGTATATGAGCAGCTCCTCCACCATCTGCCGGAGAGGGACATCATCCATGCGGATGAAACGCCCTGCCAGGTGTTAAAGGAGAACGGGAAAACGGCACAGTCCAAGTCTTATATGTGGCTGTATTGGTCTGGGAACGACGGGCTGCCGCCGATCCGCTTGTACGATTATCAGCCCAGCCGGGGCGGATACCATGTGGATGAGTTCCTGAAAGGATTTTCCGGATACCTTACCTGTGACGGCTGCGGCGGCTGCAATAAACTGAAAGATGTCATCCGGTGCGGCTGTCTTGCCCACATGAGGCGATACTGGCATGACGCACTTCCTGGGGAATCGAAGAAGACCCCAGATAAGACTCCTGCAGAGATTGGCTTTGATTACTGCAGCCAGTTATCCGAACTGGAAAAAGAGTATGCGGACCTTGATACGGAGACCCGGAAAGCGAAGCGGCTAGAGACCGAGCCTCCCATATGGAAGGCTTATTGGTCATGGCTTGAAACCGTCAACCCAGTGGGAGGAAGCCGTCTTGCCAAAGCGGTGTCCTATGCAAAGAACCAGAAGCCATACATGGAGAACTGCCTATTGGACGGAAGGTGCTCCATATCGAATAACATCGCAGAAAACATCGCCCGTCCCTATGCGGTAGGACGAAAAAATTTCCTGTTCCATGATACCGTAAAGGGTGCTCAGGCCAATTCCATCATCTACATCCTGGCGGAGACTGCAAAACTTAACAATCTGAACATCTACGCGTATCTGGAGACCGTACTGCTCTATATGCCAGGCTACAAAGATGAGCCCGAAGGTATAGAAGAGCTGATGCCCTGGTCAAAAATGATACAGCAGAGATGCCGGATTAAATCAAAAAGTTGAAGTTGGAACAGTTTGTTTTAACTATAGCTGGATGCTTTACAAAAAGATAGCCATTATTTTATTGAGCGCTTACTATGGATTGATTCAAAAAGTAGTGATACAAGTGGAAGAAAGAAGGTATGGAAACAAGATAACTACGCATTATCGTTCCAGTTTCCAAACTTCTATATCTGTATCACATGTATGGAGGAAGACATACTTTCATAAAAACTCATAAAAGCTTTTATATACAGGCTAATCTGTTATAATAAAAATGGGCCACAAAATAACTGACTCACCGGAAACACTGCATCAGGCTGCTCTTGCCGCTTACACGGTCAGGAACAGTTGACTAGAGAATACTGGTAACATATCCAGAAAATTTACGAATAAAACATTCCTGTCGAAACTGGAATACTTTACGATATCTCTGGAGCAGGAAAGGTGACGCCTTAACACTCTGCACGGGATAAATATATCATGATTTATTTTCTGCTGTTCTTTAAAAAATTGGTATGGGAAGCTATCCTCTATCCAGGAAAATGATGTAAATATATTTATTCTGTTTCTTTACAAGTCTGAGCATTACTGGCCGTCTTAGAGCGAAATCGTTCTGGCATAGCTACAAGGGTTCCCGTTCTGCCAATAACCAAACGGTACAGTTCCGTCTGGAGATGCCAGTTTATCTGCCATGGAAAGCAAAAATCATAGCAATCCACAATGATTAAGAGCTTGCAGTACTCAGATTCACGCCTCGCATCAAGGGAGGATGATTAAGATAAAGACCGCTGTCTGCAAGCTCCTTCTAGAAACAAGATTCCAGAGTAATCCATCGCTTGTTTTCAATTGAATTTTACTTTACTCTTCTCAAAAAGTGAACGATGTAGAAAAAGATAGTTCAAAGTTGCAACCATTCTCAGATAGATCTTACTGTATCATTTATAATTCTTCGATTCTTGTACCAACAGGGGATAACATCTGTATACTCCGCAAACACCTCTAAAATATTTCTACCACCAAGCAAAGCCTTTTAGTACTTCGCAATATAGGATATTCAGAAAGAATAGGAATTTATATCCAATACGATAACCAGGTTGTTTGTTGTGTCATAAAGGATAGAGTTCTTATTCGGCTCATATAACCAAATTCTTCCGGAACATCATCCATATGCTCTGCAGTCTGATGGTTCATGATTTTCTCTGTCAATAATCTCTCAGATTGCCACTTGAAAAATTACCTTTTGATTTTCCACAAGCAAAATCGTCACATAGAGCAAAAATCTTTCTCTGAGAAATTTACACAAAGATGCAGAGACAATGACAGCATTACATTATCCAAATCATATTTTACAAAAATTCCATTCATATCATAGAAGTCCACCATATTCTAAGTATGTAGCTTTCTTTCATGGCATACTTTACCTTTAACCATTGTACGAACAATCTCATAATCCCAATCCAAAAATACAAGGTCTGCGTCCTTACTGGGTTCGATAGAACCTATCCAATCATAAACACCGATTAGTCTAGCCGGGTTCTCCGTAAGCAATGGGACGATATCCGCCAGGGAACATCCTGTAAATTCCAGAAGATTTCTTCAATGCTTTTCTGGTTGTCGACGTACTGTCTGCACGGGTTCCATCGGAAACCAACTTGGCATCTCCATCCACAACGACAACATTATTCACTCCTAGCTTGTAATTACCATCCGGAAGTCCGGCTGCCATGATGGAATCCGTGACCGCAATCACACGGTCCAAGCCCTTAATCTTTATAATAAAACGGACAGTTCCCGGATGAAGGTGTCTTCCATCACAGATCATTTCACAGTACACCTCATCGTCTTCCAGTACCGCTCCCCAGATTGCAGGAAAATGCTGATGCAAAAGCTTCATGGCGTTGCCGGTGTGCGTTGCTCCCAATGCACCGTTTTGTATGGCTCGCCGCGCCGTATCATAATCTGCTCCCGAATGACCGATAGCCACCTGAATCCCCAGACTCTTGATATAGGGAATAAAATCAACAATGCCTTCCACCTCAGGAGAAACCGTGATATAGCGTACATCTCCTTCCGACGCCTCCTGATACGCCTTTAGAAGCTCCATATCCGGCTTCTTTAAAAGGTGTTCCGGCATGGCACCTTTATAAGCCGGGCATAAAAACGGCCCTTCCAGATGGATTCCCATGAGATTTGCACCGCGATGCTCCGTATTTTTCCATTCTTTATACATCTGGATGGCATGCATCCTCTGCTCCTTCGTGTCCGTAGGAACAGAGCCAGCTGGTCGTTCCCTGCGAAGCAAAGAAACGACAGATTTTCTCAAAGCCATCTGCATCCGCTCCATTAACATCCACACCGACTGCTCCATAAGTATGAATATCGACAACCCCCGGAACCACCCGTTTTCCTCCGGCATCAATCACCTCATCACATCTCTCTCCCTCGCAACCGCCCATTCGGGAAATCCTTCCATCCTCCAGGAGAAGATCCAGCGCCTCGAAACGATGGTTGTGGTACACAGATGCATTTTTGATCAATGTTTTCACTGTAAAACCTCCTTCCATGAACTCTGTTAACGGTACAGCCAATGCCCTGTCTCCATAATATTCCAAAGAGCGCCGGGCATCGCTTAGAACGGCCTGCCAGCCGCAAAGTCCTGCCACTGTAAGGCCGTTCCATCGTTGAATGAATCAGGAATTATGTTATTTCTGCACACACCACAATTCAATTAATGGTGCATATGAGCTGCACAGGCACAATCATCTGCCCCCTTTCCCTCATACACGTCATCCTTCATCATCAGATGTACAGCCCCCAGCTTAAATGTCTGTGGAAGCGCAAGAATATTCGGATTTGGTCCTACAAATTTCTTCTTTGCATCCTTCAGCGCCTCTTCAATGGTCGCTCTCGTCTTAAGTCCCATTCCCCTTGCATAACCCGAATCCTGAGAGCCGCAAATGTAAATTGCGGAGGTATTCATCTCTGCAATATGACCGCAACTGATCATGGAAAATCCATGGAATGGATGGAACGCGTTGCAGTAGCGATACTTTCTGATATACTCCTCATTGGTTGCAAAATACTCGCCGTAGCGGTTCATGTCAGGCAGCGTATTCATAAAGTCATGCTGGAACATCTTATACATTTCCCTTGTATACGGCCACAGTTCATCGTGGAAGTATCCGTTGCAGAGAGAAGAACAGATAATCACACAGTTATCGCTCATAATTCTCTGATGCCTGATAACCTGCGCAGAAATAGCCCGAAGTAGCATAATCGGATTGGTTCCCATGCCTTCCCCGTAATGGAAAAACTGGGGCATACCGAATATCATGACATCGTACTTCTTCTCTACCCACGGCACATACGTTCTCTTGTCTGCCGTAATCCAGGAATAAGGCTACATAACCTTTGCATATCCGCTGTTGATCTCAATCTGCCTGGACTTTGTATCGAGAACCGCATCACAGCAGAAGAACTTCTTGCCCATGCATTTCTCCATGTGCTGTCCGATTTCATCGAACTTCGTTCTCATAAGGGGCTTTCCGCTTACCGGGGTAAAATCCTTCCGGTGCATAACCCCTGGAACATGGTGAGAGGCGATGGAGCGCCAATGGGTAATCCCCGCTGTCGTGGTTGATAATCTGGTGTGTATGTCAGAATTCATGGAACAACTCATCGCCCATAATGTACCATCTATATCAGATATCAATTCCTTTATCATCTTCAACTCCCCGATTTCAATAACAATTCCAATTATTGCTGACCGTAGTAAGCACTTGCTCCGTGTTTTCTCAGATAATGCTTATCCTGCAATTCCTGAGGCGCAGGCTGTACTTTAGGATTAATCAGCTCGCAGCAGGCCGCCATCTTTGCCACTTCCTCCAACACTACCGCATTGTGTACGGCCTCCATAGCATCCTTGCCCCAGGCAAAGGGCCCGTGATTCTTGCAAAGACAAGCTGGAACTGCCATGTACTCTTTATCCTTAAAATATTCTGCGATGAGAAGCCCCGTATTTTTCTCATAGTCCCCCTCAATGTCCTCCCTGGTCAAGCAGCGCAGACAGGGAATCTCACCGTACATATAATCTGCATGGGTGGTTCCGTAACAGGGAATTCCTCTTCCTGACTGCGCCCAGCTGGTGGCCCATGAGGAATGGGTGTGAACAATCCCCCCCACCAGAGGTAGGGCTTTATACAACTCCAAGTGGGTGGCAGTGTCCGAGGAGGGATTGAGTTTTCCCTCCACACGGTTGCCATCCAAGTCCATCACCACCATATCCTCGGGGGACAGCTTATCATAATCCACACCGCTGGGTTTAATAACAAACATTCCACTCTCCCGGTCAATGGCGCTGACATTTCCCCAGGTAAAGGTTACGAGCCCGTATTTAGGCAACTCCATATTAGCTTCATAGACAATTATCTTCAGATTTTCCAGCATCTTCGGCTCTCCTTTTTACTTCCTGCTGCTGCGCTTTTATGGTTCCAAAATATACATGGCAATCTCATCTATCTCACGATTAGTTGAGATAAGAACATCCTTTCCATGGTTTGTGTACCGAAACACATTCGCGGAACCGCAGTCCTTGTCCAGAACCTGGACCTCATAGCTTTTTGTATCCTGATTATATGTAAATGCAAGCAAATCTCGTGCGCCCTTTCTGTGTCCGATGACAACCCTGGTCTTTCCACAGAGCATGCCCCCAAAAATGGAGTGGGCAAATTCCGCAGACTTATCATAAGCGTAAGCATTCCGGTAACGGCCGTCCTCCTTCTTGTATATACTGATGCTGTCGCCGTGGAAAGGCGCTATCACAGCTAACTCCTGCTCTCCGTCCCCGTCCAAGTCCGCAAGAAGCGCATCGCTGGCAGGAGTATCCAGAAGGCATTCTACACCCCACTGTCTCCCCGGCTCTGCCGGAGGCGTAAAGAGGAATACGCCGTCCTCGGCGGACACTACGCTACCGGGAGTCCCATCCAAATCGACTCTGTAATATCCGTGGTTTTTAGTAAGCCCGTCCTTAATCACTTCCATATGGAGCGGATTCTCCTGATTAAAAATGTTTAAATTCTCAGGCAGAACCGCAGCGTACACTTTACCGGGCTTTGACCAGTCATCCTTAAACTCATGGCCTGATTTAAGGGTGCAGGCAATAAGATACCGCACGCCTCCTCTCTCCAGGATATCAAACCTGTGTACATGAGGAAGAACCACCAGTGTGGTTACCAGCCAGTCTCCCTTGCCTCTTGGAGTTACGTATACAATCCCGGCCTCCTTAGAGTCGTTTGGGGAGTAACACTTATAGGTGGAGAGAAACTGCCCGTCTGTCCCTGGCACCTGGACAATGGACATAGCTCCCCCCGGTTCAGTCCATACAGTGTCCACTTCGTTGCCGTCCAGATCAAAGAGGATACAGCGACCTACCTTCTCCGCCGCCACAAGAAAATAATCCATCCCCTGATAATGAAGAGGAGCAATGGAATAACATTTAGCCAGATTTCCTATTACTTTTTTCTCAACTTTCATAATTCACTCATCCTTATTCCCACTGCGCATCCAGAATACTAGTCATCATCTCATTGGCCTGAGCCAAATCCTTTTTCCACTGAGGATTCCCTGTATACCAGAATTCTGTCACATATTTTCTCACCCCCAGATCCCAGGCCGTCTTTATGGCTCCCTTAAAGTCCACATGGCCTTGGCCGAAGGATACTTCGCGGAATACGCCGGGAGTGGTCTCCTTCAGATGCATGGCTGCCAGATGGCCTTTTCCAAGGCGAAGGTCTTCCAGCACATCTGTACCATAGGTCTTTGCTGCATTGGTAATATTTCCAATATCAGGATAAACGCCCAGATACATGGAGGAAACGACCTCCACATACTCCATGGCCTTTCCCACTGTGTTCATGAAATCCGTCTCCATGGTTTCAAACCCCATGACGATGCCTACTTTCGCTGCCATCTCAGTTGCTTTTATGAGATTTTCAGCAAATTGTCTTTTGGTCTCATCTGTGGACTCGTCATAGTATACGTCATAACCCGCCAGTTGTATAATCCGGATTCCCAAGTCATCTGCTAGCCGGATTGCTTTCTCCATAATCTCCATTCCGCGGCTGCGGACAGCAGGATCGCTGCTTCCCAGCGGAAACTTGCGGTGTCCGCTGAGACACATAGTGCGTATGGGAAGCCCGACTTCCTTCATCAGGCTCACCAGCCTCAGGCGCTCCTCTTCTGACATGTCCAAACGTCCCAGCTTCTCCTCCGTCTCGTCAATGCTAATCTCCACAAAATCAAAACCGGCTCCTTTTGCCGCTTCCAGCTTTTCCTTCCACCCAAGCTGCGAAGGCATGGATTTTTCATATAATCCAAGAGTATATGGTCGTTTCATCACTTTCCTCCCATTATATGTCTCTTTTTTCCAATCGCCGTCTTTGAATCCGGAGTGGCATGATGTCTTAAAAATCAGATTTGTGCACCTGATATACCCGAACACCTTTTTCTCTTATGGCGTTCAGGGCGTCATCGGGCGCCTTCTCATCCGTTATAAGATACTGAATCTTCTCTATGGGGCAACTGGTAAAGCTGCTGTTACTACCTATCTTCGTGTAATCTGCCAGCACATAAACAGTCTGGTTTGCATGGGCAATCATCATCTCATTGATACTGACCTCATTGAATATCTCTGTGGTCATTCCTAACTCTGCGCTGATGCCAGAGCAGCCCACAAACGCTTTCTTTGCATATACATACTGCAAATTTCTCAGAGTAAAATCCCCCACCATGGCATCCTTTGGATGGCGCAATTCGCCTCCTGTAAGCACCACATTAACACCCGGACAATATTCCCGCCCTATGGCCTTGCCATTATTGGTAATAACCGTCACGTTATTGCACTCCACATACTCCAGTATCTGGAGTGCATTGCTGCTGGTGTTGATGAATATTGTATCATTCTCTGCCACAAAGTCTGCCGCATACCTAGCGATAAGCTTGCGGTACAGCTGCACCTCGTCCTTCATATTCTTAGGGGCCATGGTTGATACAGCCCCTCCATAATTACGAACAAGGAGCTTCTGTTCCTCCAAATACTGAAGATCTCTTCTAATCGTAATCAGGGACACTCCCAGTAGTTGCGAAAGCTCATCTACACGAACTTCCGGTTTCTCCTCCATTATCTCCACAATCCGGTTTCTGCGGCTCTCCACAAAAGCTCTTTCTCTTTTCATACGTCACACCTCTCATTTAGGAATATATCACTTTGCGGAGCAATACTGTTTTGCCCCGCTCATATTGGCCCCAGTGAGTACCAATTTTACTGCATTGCATCGGGCTCACTGGCTTTCGTCCTACAAAAACTCCAATTTAACATGTGCTTTTGTACAAGCACAACGCGATTTTTCTCTGGAACTTTTTTGCACGGCTCAATACCTACGTATATATTATATCCCAAATAGAAGCATGTGTCATGTATTTATGTTCGTTTCGTTCATTAAATTTTAGAGAAGGCCCTTTTCTTTCATCTTGTCTTCCATCTCCCGAGCTGACATAATGTTGCGAAGTCCGATTACAACGGTTCCTTTTTTCTCGGCATCTTTAAACATGTTTGCAAAATTCTGTGCGCAGAATACTACATCATACTGACTAGCTGCGGTTTTCCCTTCGGACAGTGCACAGTGATGAACCTTCCCCGGTTTGATCCCAACTGTATCCAGCATTTTCTGCATAGTCATCTTCATCATCAGACTTGAGCCCGCACCATTTGCGCAGCATACGATAAAACTCATATTTTCCTTTGCCATAATTAACCTCTCCTGCTTATAAACGCCTTAACTTCGATAATTCATTTATACATTACTATTTGTTCTCTTTCAACGCTCTGTATGCTTCGTAATCCTCTGTAATCAGAAAATAACCTTTTCTGTCCTTCCTGTACTGAATCTGGGGGATAGCCAGAAGTACGATAACTACAATTGCAACGCCTGCGTAGCTTAAGTACTTCATGACAGCTGTCATTACAGGCCACACAACCGCCCAATCCCACATTCCTAAATATCCACCGTAAGCTGCCATCCCCACCCAGCCTGCGATAATAGCTGAACCGAACACCTGGCAAAGGCCGGAAATAAATGGAAGAATGAGAGCAGCCTTAATCCCCCCCTTCTCATTGGCAAACACAGCGATAGTTGCATTGTCAAAAAATACAGGCACGAATCCGCAAATAACAAGCACAGGACTCTTTAATGCAATCAGCGCGCCAATAGCGATAATCTGTCCTGCAAAGCCTGCAAGGAATCCCAGAGGAACTGCGTTCATAGAACCGAAACCGTAGATAACCGCGCAGTCAACACCCGGAAGAGAACCCGGCAGCAGTTTGTCGGCAATCCCCTGGAAGGATGCAGTCAGCTCTGTTACGAAGGTCCTTACACCTAACTGAAGGATTGCTAGGTATACGGAAAAATACAAACAGGTCTGAATCACATAGAAGAACATGCTGGCATTTTCTTTCAGGAATCCCTGAGCTACAAGGTAATCACGTCCAAGGATGCAGAGAATCGTTCCGAAGAAGATTACCATCAGGATAGAGGTACATACCATGTTCTCATTAAAAATAGACATAAAGCCTGGAAGCTCTAAATCGTCAATCTTTTTAATATCCTTTCCATCTTTCTTTTTCCCAAAAACTTTCTCAGCCAACCAGGTATTCAGAGCAATGCCAAACATCTGTTGATGGGCCAGACAGAAGCCTGCTCCATCTGTCAATTCCTGACAGGGCTTAATGGTAAGGTTGGAGCCTACCGCCCAGTATGCGCCCAAAATCAGAGCCATTACAACCAGAAGGCTTGCATTATTGTCGATGAGGAACGGACAGGCGAACAGAATGAGCCAGTAAGCAGTGGACGCCTGCTGCACTTGCACATGACCTGTAGTAAACAGAGCGCGCAGCTTGGTGTACTTAGAGAAGCGCACCAGAAGGATGTTTACAATAAATGCAATCAACAGCAGAATCATCGCATTGCCGAACGCCTTTCCGAACACTTCCTCCACACCGGCTGTAACTGCGTTTTGACCGAAGTAAGGGTCAATTACCATAGCACCAATATTAAATCTTTCTTTCAGACCCACCAGCACCGGGCGGAAATTGCTGACCAAACCACCGGAACCAACAGATAAAATCAAGTAACCCACTATCGCCTTAATCACACCTGCCAGAACATCATACCAGGATTTCCTCAACAATATGTAACCAATCATTACGATAAGGCCAATCATGAATGCAGGCTGCTGTAATACGTTAACTGCAAAATACGACCATATTTTCATTAAAATATCCATATTATCCCCCTAACTTATCCCTCAATACAGGTTTCCTGAATCTTAATCAAATCCTCCGGTGTTTCCGCTTCCAGTAAGGCCGCCAATGCCTCCTCATTCATCAGCAGCTCCGATAGTCTTGTCATGTTTGCCAAATGCTGATCTGGATTACAGGAAGCCAATGTAAAAAACAGCCTAGCGTCCATCTCCGCATTTCCCGGCTCAAAGCTTACAGGTTTTTTGAGTTTCATAAAAGCAACAGCTGTCTTGTGCACCCCTTTTGCACATTCCTGAGAATGAGGCATTGCCACATTGGGCATAATTACAATATAAGGACCGTACTTCTTCACACACTCAATAATGTCTGCCTTATAATTGGCCTCCACAGTTCCATCTGCCTCCAGGCATTCACAGCTCATGCGGATGGCCTCTTCCCAATCAGAGGCCTCCTCCGCAAATTTGTAATGGTTTGACTCCACGAACTCTTTCAACATTGTAATCCCCCTTATAGCCAATGCTTACAGACAGGAGCGGAAGGGTATGTTCTGAGGTGCCTCAAAGCAATCCTCAAACCCTCTGCGATGATGGTACACTCTCTTATCCTTGTCTGTAGGATACACATACTTGCCACCTACTTCCCATAAGAATGGATGGAATCTATAATCCAAACGTTCTTTCTTCATATCGTAAAGCACCCGGATTTCATTCACATCAGCCATAAAGTTGGTCCACACATCGTAATGGATGGGAATAACCACCTTGCACCTTAAGGCCTCCGCCATTCTCAGAATATCACATGAGGTCATCTTATCCGCCATCCCCACCGGATTCTCACCGTAGGAGCCAAAGGCCACATCCACATCGTAATCCTTGCCATGCTTTGCAAAGTAAATGGAGTAATGAGAATCGCCGCTGTGGTAAATGTTCCCGCCCGGCGTCTTAATCAGGTAGTTCACTGCCTTGTCATCCATGTCCATTGGGCATACGCCGGTCAGTTCTTCTCTGTCAGGTCCCGTGGAGTCTGTAGTAACCAGACAGGTACGGTCGAAGGAATCCAGTGCTACAATCTCAATATCTTTAACTTTGATGGTGTCGCCCGGGCGGACTGTAATGCAACGATCCTCTGGAACGCCCCACTTAACCCAAAGCTCAACTGATTTTTTCGGACCGATAAAGGGCACAGGAATCTCTTTTCCCTTGTCATCCACAGTTGTCATTCCGCTCTGGATTACATGGGCTGCATACTCGGCGCTCATATGATCCTGATGGTAATGAGTTGCCAGTACCGCGTCCACCTGCTTAATGGCAAACGGGTCAATCACGAAGGGTATCGCCCTCAGATTGGGCTGCATATCTCTGGCACCGCACATATTTGCCATCTGATGCCCAACCGCCATTTTCCCATTGCCATGGGTGCGCTTTCCGTTGCCGCACCATAAGTCAATGGTAAGATTGCAGCCTCCGGGAGTCTTGAACCACATACCCGTACATCCCAACCACCACATAGCAACTGTACCTGGCTTAACTTCCTCGTTCTCGATTTCCTCGTTCAACCAGGTGCCCCATTCCGGGAATGTACTCATAATCCAGGACTCCTTTGTCATTTCGCTCACTTTGCTCATATTGTTATCCCCTTTCACATTCAACGCGAATCCTTTATATGATTTATTTGTTCTTTAATTGTACTTTATCACATTTTACGATTTTTTTCAATGGTTTTTATGAACGATTATGTATTTTTATGAACGTTCTATATGCTTTAATCAATTTTCTCACTCTTTTTTATAGTTTTATTTTATATTAACAGTTATCACACATGCATTTTGCCTATTTTACATCAAGAATGCGATTAAAGTCCTCTCTTCTCTCGCTTAAGCTTTAGGTTCTATACTGAATGTTGGGGTGTGCTGAAAAGCACACTTCCAACATTCTTTT
>OCAS01000235.1_pt1 | contig 55847 bp, 52 predicted proteins | sample 1550751 | NCBI WGS metagenome assembly OCAS01 (sample SAMEA2580301, study PRJEB22360) | human gut metagenome | biome: human gut; feature: human-associated habitat; material: faeces | place: Denmark | collected 2008/2010
CCATTATTGCTGTACATATTTCATGAAAGGCGTATGGACTTCACAGTTGAACAATTCCGAATGCTTTGTGGTTTATTAAATATACTGTATTGAAGTATCTAATATGAAGTGAAAAAAAATGGTGAGCAATCATCATTTTTTGCCATAATGTCTGTATATATATTGTCTATATCATAATACATATAATATAAGGAAAGAACAATACAAACGATAATAGTCTAACATAAGCTAACAAAAAGTGAAAAAAAGGCGATAATTAAAGGATTTCCAATGAGACTCTGTTAATAATTAACACAAAATATTTATAAACCTCATTTGAAACCGTTTTCCAGTCGAAAATGTAATATAACGGTTAAGATTTGCAGTGAAATGACTGCATGAGTCGATGTCTTCGCTATCGCTGTAAACAGTAAGCAGGCTGTGATGGAAATACGGAAAATCAAAAAGCCTGCATCTATATCGAGGTAACATAAGCAGGTGCTGGAAAGATGCCCTGCAAACAGAATTGGCACAGCTGGAGCTGGATGCCCTGGATATCGTTGAATTCTTCCAGCATAGAAAATTGGTTCTTTCTTACTTTGGGGTGTATGCAAAAGGGAGACTTCAGCTTCTATTGATACATACAATAGTGTTGAAGTCTCCTGTTTTATATTACCCTACAATCGAGAAAGAACCGCTGTATAGCCTGCATGTGGAAAATGCGGTATCTGTGCACGATAAGAGCTGGTGTCTGTTTATGAAATATCGAAGGGATATTTGAATACGGCTGAAATTGAATTTAGGAAAGAACTGCAGCTGCAGTTGTGAAGTATGCGGTTTTCCTGTTCATAAGGATGGTGGTGTGATGCACATGCAAAGTAAATGCCAATAGCTTCCGAAAAAATAAAGCTACACACTGTTTTTTACCCAATGCTGACGCGTTCATCAGCTTTCCATACAAACAGTCTCAGAATACAGCGTTCCTGTTTTACTACCGTTGTAAGTTTTATTATGCAGCACATTCCTGAATCAGCGGCATATCTTTTAATTCCTCGTCATTCAAGGTAAAGCTGCAGCGGCGGCATTCTTCAATAATATTCATGATATGGTCGCTGACACGTTCGATATCTGTCATGATTTCCGAGTAGATAACACAATCTCTCGCATGTATCTGCTTATGCACCATGCGTTCGATCTGCCGGTTTCTGAATTCTGCTGTTAATTCATCAATACGGGCCTCTATGCGTTCTATTTTCAAAAGACTTTCATCCTGTGATTCCAAACGGTTTGTATACAACAGCTGGAAGCTTTTATCCAGCAGCTCCTCCAGCTGCTTCAGCTCCTCACGAATCACACCGACATCCTGCAGACGCTCCTTTTCATTTTTGGTGTATTGCAGAATATTGATTGCATGATCTCCGATGCGTTCGATATCCGCATAGCATTTAAATAGTGCATTGATTGTATTGGATGCAGTGGGATTCATAGGCAGGGTGGATACAGAGGTCATATAATCGGAAATCTGATAATTGATGGAATCGATCCGCTTTTCACGCTTTTCGATATCCTGTATGCTACATGCTTCTTGACAAACGCCGTGCAGTGCTTCGATCAAATTGGTCTGTGCCATTTTCAGCATCGCCAGCGCTTCCTTGCGCAGGGAGGAGATGGCAATCGGAACACTGCCAATATTATTGACATCTACAAAGGTAAGCGGCAGATTTGCTTCATCCCTTTGATACTCTTCTTTGCGTATCGGCATCAGCAGCTGTGCGAGATGAGCCAGACGGTTTCCAAACGGCAATAGAATCAGGGTTGTTACGATATTGAAAATCGTATGGGTATTGGCGATCTGTGCCGCCGGGTTTGCAGTGATTTCACACATCCAGTCCACAAACGGAAAGATATGGATAAAGCAGAAGAACAGCATGGTTCCGATAATATTAAAGGATAAGTGAATAATGGTTGTCCGCTTGGCATTTCGGTTCGCACTCAGGGATGCCAGCACGGCGGTAATGCAGGTACCGATATTCTGTCCGAAGATGATATAAATCGAGCTGGACAGTGGAATCAGTCCGCTCAAAGCCAGAGCCTGTAATATTCCCACGGATGCAGAGGAGCTTTGAATCAGTGCAGTAAAGCCGGCTCCCAGAGCAATCGCAAGCAGCGGATTGGAAATGGAGGTCATGGCATTCAGGAATACAGGAGAGTCCTGCAGCGGTGTCATGGAATTGGACATCATATCCATACCGATAAACAATATTCCAAGCCCTGCGAGAATGTCTCCAATGGAATTGATGCGCTTTCCTTTCAGGAAGGTCACCATGACAACACCGATGATGGCAACCAGCGGGGCAATGCGGGAGGCATCCAGTGCAATCAGCTGCCCGGTAATCGTCGTGCCGATATTGGCCCCCATAATAATCCAGACTGCCTGATTCAGCGTCATCAGTCCGCTGTTCACAAAGCCGACAACCATAACGGTTGTGGCAGAGGAGCTTTGGATAACGGCAGTGATGCCGGCTCCTACGGCAACACCGAGCAGGCGGTTGCTGGTCAGCTTTTCCAGAATGGCGTTCATGCGGTCCCCGGCAGCCGTTTCCAGACCGACACTCATCATATGCATTCCATATAGGAACAGTGCCAGACCTCCCAACAGAGATAATACATTTTGAATGGTCATACATCATCGCTTCCTTTCCTTATCAAGTCGGCTTTAGTATAAATAACGAAGGAAAAAGAAACAAGCAGGTTTTGTTAACATTTTGTTAAAACAGAGAAATACGCTTACGAAATCTTAACAAATTCCACCGTTTATGAATTTGCTGTTTCAAAAGTATAAATAAATTATTAACACAGACAAAGCGAATTAAAAAAGCCGCCTGTCACTGACAGACGACGCAATGCTATTGCATGGAGATAAACATATCATCATAGGTTGGAAACGGGTAATTATCCGAGGATACCGCTTCCTCAATCGCATCAATCACTGCGCGCAGCTCCTCCATTTTCGGAACGATCACCTGATTGAGATACTGTGCCTTTTCCATATTATCCGGATACTGCTGACGCTCAATCATATGCTTCTTCAAATCATGATAGCGTTCATCAAAGGTGGCTAACAGATCACACAAATGCTTGATTTTCCGCTGATAATAGCTGTTCTCTGTACCAAGAGAATTCTGTGCATCTGTATAAAATTTGATTTCACGAACGAGAGCAGGGAGGATATCCTTTTTACTGATATCCAGCAGCGTCAGCACCTCCGCTTTGACGGATTTACGGTATTCCTCTGTCAGAATATCAACGCGGGCCTCCAGCTCCAGCCGGTCATATACCTTGTTTCGCTCAAACATTTCCACTGCCTTGTCATCCAGCATGGAATAGATGCTGTCCACATAATGCTTAATGTTCGGCAATCCGCGTTCCTGTGCTTCCTGAAGCCATTCCTCACTGTAGCCATCCTTGGAAAAGAGAATACGGGAATGCTTGCGCAGAATATCACGGCAGATGTCCAGGGACTTCTTGCGGATATCGTCAATGTATTTATACTGCTGCAAAGTGTCGGCAATACTGCGCAGTGAATCCGCAACAATGGAATTCAAGATAATGTTTGTCGTTGATGCACTGCGACTGCTTCCTACCATACGGAATTCAAATTTATTACCGGTAAAGGCGAAGGGAGAGGTACGGTTTCGGTCACTGGTATCCTTTGGAACATACGACAGATTCGCAATCGCATATGGCTGTGTCTCCACATCCGGTTTGATTTCATGTTCACCGTTACGCAGCTTTTCCAGAATGATTTCCAGCTCATCACCCATACAGATGGAAACAATAGCAGGCGGTGCTTCATCAGCTCCCAGCCGGTAATCATTCCCATAGCAGCTTGCCGCCATACGAAGCAGCTCCGGATATGTATCCACAGCCTCGATGATTGCACAGACAAACAACAGGAAACGAATGTTTTCATGCGGGCGGTCCCCCGGCTCCAGAAGATTCTGTCCATCATCGGTAACCAGTGACCAGTTGTTGTGCTTTCCGCTTCCGTTCACGCCCTGAAACGGTTTCTCATGAAGCAGGCATGCCATACCGTGCTTATCCGCCTTTTTCTTCAACACATCCATGATGATCAGATTTTGATCCACCGCAACATTGGCATCGATAAACAGCGGTGCGATTTCAAACTGACAGGGAGCTACCTCGTTGTGCTCGGTCTTTGCATAGATTCCAAGCTTCCACAGCTCCTCATCCACCTCTGTCATGAAGGCCTGTACACGGGAAGGGATGCTTCCAAAGTAATGACCGCGGATATCCATGCTCTTTGGCGGCATGGAACCAAACAGTGTGCGTCCGGTATGCACCAGATCCTTACGCTCCAGATACATCCTTTTATCAATCAAAAAGTATTCCTGCTCCAGACCGACCATAGCATTGACATGCTTGATATCCTTATCCTTAAACAGATTGACAATGCGGGTGGCCTGCTTGCTGATCGCTTCCGCTGATTTTAAAAGAGGTGCCTTTTTATCCAAGGTTTCTCCGTTGTATGAAACAAAGATGGTAGGGATACAGAGAACGTTATCCCGCAGAAAGGCCGGGGAGGTACAATCCCAATACGTATACCCGCGTGCCTCAAAGGTTGCCCGTAAACCGCCGCTTGGAAAAGAGGAGGCATCCCCCTCGCCCTTGATCAGGGACTTCCCGCTGAATCTGGAAATCGGCTGATCGTGATCCCCCGGCTCAATAAAGCTGTCATGCTTTTCGGCTGTGGAGCCGGTCAGCGGCTGGAACCAGTGGGTGAAATGCGTCGCTCCCTTGTCCATCGCCCATTTTTTCATTGCATGTGCAATCGCATCTGCCGTCGGACGATCCAGCGCATCCTCCTTGCGGGTTGCGGTTTTCCATTTTTTATAAATCGGATGAGGGAGACATTCCTTCATCACACATTCACTAAAGAGATTGATTCCAAAATCATCAAAAGGGTGTTTTTCTGCCATGATAGATTCCTCCTATAGTGGAATTTTACTGCAAAATGAATTTTTTGTATATAAAAACTTGAAAAAATTTAAAAATCAAATAGAAAATAGAAAAAATATGGAGAAATGCGAATAAAAATTCTATTTTTGTCATAAACTGTGAAAAATTTCTGTATTGTGGGAAATGATGGGTTCATAGAAAAAAGAATGAAATAATTGGAAAAGTAGAGTATAATATAAATATCGGTAAAGAGGCTGTCAACGCTTTCTATTTCCTGCAGTTCGACGGTTGAACGCATAAGGACAGCAGGATTTACATACAATGGGGCGAAGACTGCTTAAAAGGAGGAAAAAATATGAACTTAAAAGGAACAAAGACAGAAAAGAACCTGAATGAGGCATTTGCCGGAGAATCCATGGCAAGAAACAAGTATACGTATTATGCTTCCAAGGCGAAGAAAGACGGTTATGTTCAAATTTCCAATATTTTCGAACAGACGGCAAACAATGAAAAGGAGCATGCAAAATTGTGGTTTAAGCTGCTGCATGACGGTATGCCGGATACGGTTACCAATCTGAAGGATGCTGCTGCCGGTGAAAACTTCGAGTGGACAGACATGTATGCACGTATGGCAAAGGAAGCACGCGAGGAAGGCTTTGATGACATCGCTGATACGATGGAAGGCGTTCTGGCTATTGAGAAAACACATGAACAGCGCTATGTTGCTCTGCTGAACAATATTGAGGATGGTACTGTGTTTGAAAAAGCAGAGGAAACCCTGTGGGAATGTCTGAACTGCGGACACCTGCACACTGGAAAAACGGCTCCAGAGGTATGTCCGGTATGCAATCACCCGCGTTCTTACTTCGAGGTTCGCAAAGAGAATTACTAATTCATAGCATAGAAAAGGCTTTTTTCGATAGGAAAGGAGCCTTTTTTTTGCGGCATTAGAAAAAGTATTGGGAAAGTTTATATGTTTTTTAGAAAAGCGTATTGTAAAAAAATATAATATGTGTAGAATATATTTGATACATCTTTCAGCGGCCGCTGTCTGTTCTGTATAAATAAAAGGTGAAGACTGCATAGGATTATGTCAGTTTCCTGCGAACAAATAGAAAGAAAGTCTGGTTAAATTGATATGACAAATTTTATTCATTCGGTGCTGGGATTCAAAAAACTATCTCCTGCACAGAAGATTGCATCGAGCTTCCTGCTTGTGATTCTCAGCGGAACACTGCTGCTGATGCTGCCGATTTCCAATAAGAATTTTCAGTTTTTGAACTGGCTGGATGCTTTGTTTACGGCAACCAGTGCTACCTGTGTAACCGGATTGAGTGTATTTACGGTTGCTGATCAGCTTAACTGGTTTGGTCAGCTGATTCTGCTTCTGCTGATTCAGGTAGGCGGTCTTGGACTGATGACATTTATGGCGGTCTTTATTCTGATTGTGAAAAACCGTCTCTCTATGAATGAGAAAATCGCTATGAAGGAAATGCTGAATCAGGACAGGGTCGTAAATATGCGGAAGTTTCTGCTGGACATCCTGTACTATACCTTGTTTTTTGAAGCCGTGGGTGCGATTCTGATATCGTTTCGCATGATACCGCGCTTCGGACTTGTGGATGGCAGCTTTAAAGCGGTATTTCTGGCTGTTTCAGCTTTCTGTAACGCCGGGTTCGATACGCTTGGATCGGTGAGTCTTCAGGAATATGTGCATGATCCGCTGATGTGTCTGACAATTATGGCGCTGATTGTACTGGGTGGTCTGGGTTTTGCTGTCTGGTTTGATATTCGGGATAAGGTGGGACCGCTGCTGCATCGTCGGATCACATTCAAGAAGTTCAGACATTCTCTGTCTCTGCATACCAAAATCGTATTGAGTGTCAGTCTGTTTCTGATTATCATACCCGGACTGCTGATTATGCTGGTGGAGTTCACAAATTCCAGAACGCTGGGAGATTTCAATATATTCGAGAAGCTGATGACTGCAATGTTTGAATCCATAGCACTTCGAACGGCAGGCTTTACAACGATTAACTATGCTGGCTTGAAGCCTGCAACCGATTTGCTGATGATGGTTGTCATGTTTATCGGTGGTTCTCCGGGAGGTACGGCCGGCGGTATCAAAACGACGACGATTGCAGTGCTTGTCATCTATATTATCTCCTCTTTGAAGGGGAGGGAGCACACCGTTGTTCTTCACAGGAAAATCGGAAGAGGAATCATCATTCGAGCAATGGGAATTTTCTTCATCAATCTGGTTGTGTTGTTTACTGGGATTTTCCTGTTGAATATCGTAGAGCAAAAGCCGTTTTTGAGTCTTTCCTTTGAAGCGGTGAGCGCAATGGCGACCGTAGGCTCGAGTCTTGGAATCACTACCTCTCTTGGTGTGGGAGGCAAGCTGATCATCATCTTCCTCATGTATGTCGGACGTATCGGTATTTCCACACTGATATTGTCATTGACACGTAATAAGCCAAATAGAAATTCAGCCAATAAGGTATCATTCCCAAATGGAAACATAATTGTGGGATAAGGAGATAGAAAAATGAAAAAGATTTCAAACAGACAGTATGTTGTACTCGGATTAGGGATTTTCGGTTCAACAGTAGCGAAGACATTGAGCAGCTATAATTGCGAGGTGATTGCTCTGGATAATGACGAAAAATGCGTAGATCGCATGGCGGATATCGTTACACAGAGTATGATGTGTGATATTACCGATATCAATCAGCTGCGCGAGGCGGGTGTACAGGATTGTGATATTGCGATTGTAAGTATGGGGAGCCACCTTGAGGAGAGTGTGATGGGCATTATCAATCTGAAGGAGCTGGGTGTTCCGTATATCGTGGCAAAGGCAAAAAACAAGCGCTATATGCAGATATTCACGGAGCTTGGAGCCAATAAGGTTGTACGCCCGGAAAAGGAAATGGGCGAACAGGTTGCCAAGGGCGTATTAGGGAAAAATATTATCGATGTTGTGGATCTGGACAAGGAGTACAGTATCGTGGAAATACCTACGCCGCCGCAGTGGGTAGGAAAATCTCTGATTGAACTTGATCTGCGCCGAAGATTCGGTATCAATGTTGTGGGCATTCGTTCTTATTTGCAGGAGCATTTGAATGTGTGCCCGGATGCAGAGTATAAAATACAGAAGGAGGATCATCTGGTTGTGATTGCGGATTGCAAGACACTGGATCGATTTGACGTGCTGGATCAGCTGTAAGATGCGAAAACTGCATCTTTTTTTGTGCATAATGGATACACATGTTTTCAGGTATGCTTTCATATACTGTTTTAATGGAGGATGCTTTTATTGTTAATAGAGGCAGGATGCTCAATGAGAAAAGTCAAAAGCAGGAAATATAAAAAGCAGAAGCTGATTCTTCTGCTGGTCGCGATCGTTCTTGGATTTGGATGTGTTGTCCGTTCGTTTAATATGTATATGGAGCCGCAGCTTCAGGCGATTGCCAAGCAGCATACTGGGTTTGCAATCAATAATATTGTGAAGGAAGTGCTGGCGGATATTGAATATGATACCGATGCACTGTTTAAAATAAATCGCACAAAGAACGGGGATATAACCAGTATTGAATATGATTCATATAAATTAAATCAGCTGTTGTATTCGGCATTGAATACGATTGATAAATCACTGCTGGCTGCACAGGATGGTAAAAAGGATCCTACGACGAAGGATGTCTTCTATGAGGATGGAGTTTTGTATGAAGTACCGGCAGGTTATCTGAGTCATATTTTCTTTTTATATGATAAGGGGCCGAAAATCAGAGTGCGTATGCGGATGCTGAATGATGTTACAGGAGAGATAAAAACGGAATCAAAGCCATATGGAATCAACAACACCATGATTAAAATATCACTTGTTGTTAAGGTGAATGCGCAGGTTATAACTTTTTTGAGTACGTCAGAGCTGGAGACGAAAACGGAGATACCGTTGGTTGTACAGATTGTGAATGGACAGGTGCCTGATTTTACTCCATATAGCAATCCTTCTGGTAAGTGATGAGAAAGTATTACTGGAGTATTGTTTATTATTTGGTTTGTGAGCCTAAAGAGAAACTAGAGTGTATCGCTTAGTGAGCGCCTGATTAGAAGGATTATTTAGATCCACTAGCCTCAGGAGAGGCTAGACGAAATCGGAAATCTGGACGTCACGGAGCTTACTGCATTTAGATCCACTAGCCTCAGGAGAGGCTAGACGTCGAGAATTTGGGTGGTACACTAGCGATAAATCCAATTTAGATCCACTAGCCTCAGGAGAGGCTAGACCATACCAGCAGGTATGATCGGTGACCAGAAGAAGTTATTTAGATCCACTAGCCTCAGGAGAGGCTAGACGGATATAAACCTACGGATCATAATATCCCTAATTATATTTAGATCCACTAGCCTCAGGAGAGGCTAGACGGAAATTCAAGCGTTGAGCTGCATGGCGGATGTAATTTAGATCCACTAGCCTCAGGAGAGGCTAGACCCGCAAAAAGAACGGTGCACTAGATACGTTTAAAATTTAGATCCACTAGCCTCAGGAGAGGCTAGACGTCTACAGGTAATAGCAATACTGTTTTTGTAAATGATTTAGATCCACTAGCCTCAGGAGAGGCTAGACCGCTTCATCATTTCAACCTGTTCATATTCAGTCTAATTTAGATCCACTAGCCTCAGGAGAGGCTAGACGTTATAATTGTTATATAAAGAGAGGTAATAAAAATATTTAGATCCACTAGCCTCAGGAGAGGCTAGACGAAATTAGTAAAATACGCTTTATGGTTTATCGCTATTTAGATCCACTAGCCTCAGGAGAGGCTAGACATGACAATAGAAAATCTTGAAAACTGCAGCGTGAATTTAGATCCACTAGCCTCAGGAGAGGCTAGACAATCTATAGTGACAAAGTATGGAAACGTAGGTGATATTTAGATCCACTAGCCTCAGGAGAGGCTAGACAAATATTCTTTAAGCATTACAACGTATATGATATAATTTAGATCCACTAGCCTCAGGAGAGGCTAGACCGTGAAAAGTTCCATGAAATCCCCTAAATGAAACAAATTTACACAAATATAAAACTTCGGTTAATGAAAATTGTGTTGAAATTGTTACATTTGTGTGAATTTGAACAAAATGATGCGCGAACCTCCCAGGAAATTCATGTGAGCTTATGGTTCGCGCTGGGTTATTTAGCGGGATAACCATCTACTATTATTATAACAGAAAAAATTCCAAATACATAAAAAGGATACATTCCAGTATGAAATATATCCTCTTATTTGCCTATGCTTTCTGCATCATATCAATGTACTTACGAATGTTGGATGCATTACTGTATGTTTCACAGCTTCCATCTCTGCATACGACCAGCGTTGGTGCCTGCATAATTGAGAATTTTTTTGTTAATTCAGCCTGTTCCTCGGCATCCACTTTTTCATAGGATATTCCAGCGCTTTTCAGCCAGGTGTCAGCTATTTTACAATTTGGGCAGGTCTTCGTTGTGAACAGAAAAACACCTTCTTCATTTACAGCCCTGACGGTATCAGCTTCCTTCTCAACATGTGGAAGGGCATCCTTTCCTTTTAACACAGAATGTCCGATATCATAAACCTTACGTTCTTTGAATTCCTGACTCTTTCCTTCATTCCAATTCTGTACAGGTCGATAGTATCCCGTAATTCGGCTCCATACCTCAGTCGCACCACCACATTGCGGACATGTATAATGCTCCCCGTTAATATATCCGTGATTTCGACAGATGGAATAGGTGGGAGAAAGGGTGTAATAAGGCAGGCGGTAGTTCTCGGCAATTTTTCTTACCAGCGCTGCTGCTGCTTTCCAATCCGGAAGTTTTTCTCCCAAGAACGCATGGAACACAGTTCCGGAAGTATACAAGGTCTGTAGCTCATCCTGTACATCCAGTGCTTCAAAAATATCCTCTGTATAGCCAACAGGTAAGTGAGAGCTGTTCGTATAATATGGTGTATTTCCTTCTTCTGTAGCAGTGATGATATCCGGATAGCGTTCCTTGTCATGCTTTGCCAGACGATATGTTGTTGATTCCGCAGGCGTAGCCTCCAGATTATACAGATCCCCATATTCCTCCTGATAAATTACCAGACGCTCACGCATATGATTCAGAACCTCTTTTGTGAATTTCTGAGCTTCCTTTTGTGTCAGATCCATGCCAAGCCATTTGGCATTTAACGCGACTTCATTCATACCGATCAGCCCCAATGTGGAGAAGTGGTTCGCAAAGGTTCCAAGATACCGTTTGGTATATGGATATAAGCCTTCCTCCAGCAGCTTGGAAATGACCGTGCGCTTTACCTTTAAGGAGCGTGCAGCGATATCCATCAGATGATCGAGTCGCTTATAGAAATCCTCTTTATCTGTTGAAAGGTAAGCAATTCGCGGCATGTTGATCGTGACTACACCAACAGAGCCGGTGCTTTCGCCGCTTCCAAAGTATCCACCGCTTTTTTTACGCAGTTCTCGAAGATCCAGACGAAGACGGCAGCACATGCTTCGTACATCGCTTGGCTCCATATCAGAATTTACATAGTTTGAGAAATAAGGTGTCCCATACTTTGCGGTCATTTCAAACAGCAGCTTGTTGTTTTCTGTTTCCGACCAGTCAAAGTCACGGGTAATGGAATAGGTGGGAATCGGATACTGGAAACCACGTCCATTGGCATCTCCCTCAATCATGATTTCAATAAATGCCTTGTTCACCATATCCATTTCCTTTTTACAATCCTTATATTTAAAATCTACTTCCTTGCCTCCAATTATGCAATTCAGCTCCGCAAGATCGGCAGGAACCGTCCAATCCAAGGTGATATTGGAGAAGGGAGCCTGTGTACCCCAGCGACTTGGTGTATTGACACCATATATGAAGGACTCCACACATTTTTTAACCTGATCATAGTTCAGATTATCTGCTTTTACAAAAGGTGCCAGATACGTATCGAAGGAAGAGAAGGCCTGTGCACCGGCCCACTCATTCTGCATAATGCCGAGAAAGTTTACCATCTGATTGCAGAGTGTCGCAAGATGACTTGCCGGTTTGGAGGTGATTTTTCCTCCGACACCGCCCAGGCCTTCCTGAATCAGCTGCTTCAGACTCCAGCCGGCGCAATAACCTGTCAGCATGCTCAAATCATGAATATGCATATCACCGGACTTATGGGCATTTCCGATTTCCTCATCATAGATTTCACTCAGCCAGTAATTGGCAGTGATTGCTCCGGAGTTATTCAAAATCAGTCCGCCTACGGAATAGGTGACCGTTGAATTCTCTTTTACGCGCCAGTCGGTGGCTTTCACATAGCTGTCGACAAGCTCCTTGTAATCCAGAATTGTGGATTTCATATTCCGGATTTTTTCCCGCTGCTTCCGATAGAGGATATAGCATTTTGCTACATCACCGTAACCGGATTGAATCAGGATGGACTCCACGCTGTCCTGAATATCCTCCACCTGAATGCGGTCATGTCTGATTTTTGGCTCAAAATCGGATGTGACACGCAAAGCGAGCATATCGATAATGCTTGGATGATACTGGCGTTCCACCGCATCAAATGCCTTTTGAATGGCATTGCTGATCTTGGCAATGTCAAACTCTGAAATCTTTCCATCTCTTTTAATAACCTGATACATATCGTTCTTCCTTTCCTTCTATATACCACGAAGCTCTGTATTTGGAACCTTCGCTTTCGCCAATTTCTGAAACTGCTGCAGGGTTTCTTCATCCCACGCATGCAATCCCTTCTGAATAACACGGTCGCTGTCTTCAAAATTTTGCAGATACCAGGCGGCTGCACCTTGGAGCCAGTCTGCCATATCCTGAATATCCTGAGCTGTATGAAGCTCCTTTACAATGGTTGTACGAAACTCATAAGCAACATGTCCTTCCTTCAGATAGGTGATGCTCTCCTGTATGCCGCTGAGATCAAGATTGCGGATGCCGGCAGTTTCACTGTATTTTTGCGGAGCATTTTTGATGTCCATTGCCACATAATTAACAAGTCCCTCTTCAACAAGGTGCTTCAGCTGATCCGGACTGCTGCCGTTTGTATCCAGCTTGACTGCATAGCCCATGTCCTTGATTTTTTTCAGAAATCCTGCCAGCTCCGGATTTAGCAGAGGCTCCCCGCCGCTGATGCAGACACCATCCAAAATTCCTTTTCGCTTTTCCAGAAAGCTAAGCACATCCTCTTCCTGCAGCTCCGGCATGTTTTCCGGCAGAAAGACAAGGTCACTGTTCTGGCAGAAGGGGCATCGGAAATTGCAGCCGCCTGTGAAAATCGTGCTCGCCATTTTCTGCGGGTAATCCAGCAGAGTCAGCTTTTGAATACCGAACAGCTTGATGCCTGCTTCTTCCTGCTGCTCGTATTTGCGTGCGTTTTCACTCAGACGGCTGAGCGTTGCTTCAAACTGCTGCAGCTCCTGTGCACCGATATCCTTGGATAAAAGCTCCCACCACTGCTGACGAATCATATAGATATCACGGATGATGTCCTTTGTTTTATCAGTCGTATATAGCAATCGGATACGTTTATCCTGGGGACTGCTCTGTGTAGTCACATAACCAAGCTCCTCCAGACGGGAAATGCTTTTCGTGATGGTCCCTTTATCAAAACAGCCCTTTTGCGCAAGCTGCTGCATGTTCAGCCCCTCCTGCTCATAAATAAGTATCAGAAAGAGAATTTGTGCTGCATTGATATCGTGTCCGCTCAATTTCTTATCATAATATTTCTGACCGCAGCGGTACAGAATCGAGGTGTTTAAATACAAATAGTTGCTATTATCCATGTCTTCCCTCCAATGGTTGACCACTCAACTATAAGAATGATAGCATACAAAAGTTGAGCATTCAACCTTTGTAAAGGATGTAACAAATGAAAAGCAAAGTCATTACAAATTTTTATAATTGTATAAATTGGATAAGTAATCTTTTATCAAAAATAAAAAAGGTTTTGCAAAAATTTTGATACGGGGTAGAGAGCAGCCTCGTTCTGTGCTAGGATAATAGGGAAGGTGAAATTCATGAGAATGCAGTTGTTTTTACTTTTGTGTCTGTTGCTTCTTATCCTTATGCAGCTGTTTTTCTGGCATATGATAAAGAAGCTGTATAAGAAAAAGCAGATCCGTTATGCTTTATTGATATTATCTCTGCTAGGCAGCGTTTTTCTGATTTATCGCTTTACACCGTTTTTTGCGATGTACAAGGATGCGATGCCGATGCGGGGGGCACTTGTTTTGGTACTGAACAGTGTATATGTAGCGCATATGACAGGCTTTTGTCTACTTGCTTTGCTGCACAAGCTGTACTGCAGAAGGTATTCCAAGGAGTTTCATTCAAGGCTCTATGTGCTTGCTTCTGTTGTCATGCTTTTGTTTTCTGTATATGGAATCGGGTGTGCAGCCCGTGTAAAGGTGCATCAGGAAATTGTTGAATTAAAGGGAGTGAAACAGGAACAACAGCTTCTGTATATCACTGACCTGCATGCAGGTACAACGCTTTCTTCACCTTATAATACTATAAAGCGTCTGGCTGGGAAATGTGATATAGTGCTGCTTGGCGGAGATTTATTTGATGAATCAACTTCACAAAAAGATATGGAAGCTCTTTGTACAATGCTTTCCGATTTGCATAAAGATGTTTACTATGCAGGCGGGAATCATGAGCTGTTACAGAAGCGGCGCAGGGAATATGAGGCAATGCTGCGCTCTGCAGGTGTGCATATTTTGCAGGATGAATCTGCAGTGGTGAACGGTGTCAGAATAATCGGACGAAGGGATCGGGGAGAAGAAAGACGCTCCTGGTCTTCCCTTACGAAGGAATATCAGGGGAATGAGCCTGTGATTTTACTGGAGCATCGCCCGGAATCTGTAGAAGAGTCCTTGGATGCACATTTGCTGCAGCTATCCGGACACACGCATAACGGTCAGATTTTCCCGAATACTGTGCTGACCAGAATCCCGTACCCAAGAGCATATGGCAGCTATGATGTCGGCTATCGCATGCTGGTATCGTCAGGAGCAGGCACATGGGGCTTTCCGATGCGGGTCGCATCCCATAATGAAATTTTGTTCGTTACGATACGGCCAAAGTGATGCATGCAGGATACAAAAAAAGAGAATGCAATTTCAGTATCGTTCACTGGAATTTGATATTCTCTTTTTACTCGCTTGTGCATGGGATTGAAGAACACGTAATCAGTCTGTAGGCTTTCCGTTTTCAAGATTTGTCTCGATGGCACTTTTCGCACTGGACAACAGCTTCAGGATGATATCGGAAAGCATCTTTTTAGTCTGCTTGTCCGTGCGGTTTAATGCTTTCAAAATCAGAGCAGTGCTATGCATCCGGTTTTCATTCATTTCCTTAAAGGAGGCGGCATTGGTGTTGCTGAGTATCTGAAACACAGCATCCGTGAAGGCTTCTCTCTGGGAGCGGTCCAGCTCACTGATCCAGTGCTTGATGGTGCTGTCCAGAACGATGCTCTGGCGATCTAACGCATCCAGTCGTACGAAATCAGGACCAAGCACCTCCCAGGAATAGGGGTCATGCTGCCATAGGGAAATCTGTGTACTGGAAATCACAGTATAATGCTCCTCATGCTCCATCAGCATACCGACAACGCTGGATTGTGGAACAAAGGTTTCTATACGCTGTGCAATAGAGCGATAGCCTGCTGCTTGCAGCGTTTCTGCGGAAAAACCCGGGCCGTCGTGATTGTATACCCGCTGTATCCGATTCTGTATGGCGAAAGAACAAAATGCAGCTGCATAGACCGCAAGGTTTCCACCCTTGGAATGCCCGCATAGGATTATACGCCGATCGGGATATGCAATTGCCATCGCCTCCAAATACTGTACCGCTTCCTTTTGGGAGGGAATGGTGTCCAGAAAGGTCATATTAAAATCCTCTTTCCATCCAACAAGCGTATTATCTGTTCCGCGATAGGTTATCAGCATGACATCATCCTCCAGCAGACAGGTGAGGGCAGAAAACTGTTTTTCCATAGAGGGATCCAGATGGTCGACATATCCGCATAGTATTACATTCCCATATCGGTTGCCTTCTGCCATTTTATGCAGCAGCTGCAGGTCTTCCTTTACGCGGAAGTGAATTTCCTCCGGATTTATTGCCCTTATAATTTCAGAAGCACGCTTGACATAGAGCATATCCTGTTTGGCAAAAACCGGCTGCAGTCGCAGATAGGATAGACAGCTGCATATGAGGGTATCCACTGCACAGCAGGGAACTTTTGAAAACGTTAAATCATTTCTCCATGTAAGATAATCAAACAGATTGCTCATACTATCATTCTCCTATGTTTTTTCAGGTGTATCCGTTACCACTTTGAAGGTGGTCTGCTCTGGAAGCAGGTGCTTATTGTTTTCATGAGGGAGGACCTGCATGTAAGATACCTCCATAAAACACTGTGTCGCTTTTTCCTTCATTCACATTTTCAGTCAGCACAATAAGGTGAAGGAGGTTGTATGCGGTGAAGACTGTATAAGACAGGTTTCTTGCTGAATCGTCCACCGTTCCCTGAAAATAGTGCGCATCGCACTTCCATAGTATTTATATAAAAAAAGTCCTTTTTCAAGGACTGTTTTTCTGAATGGTGGGAACGGTGGGACTTGAACCCACACGGGATTAACTCCCAACGGATTTTAAGTCCGTTGCGTCTGCCTATTTCGCCACGATCCCAACAAAAATGGAGGTTCCGATCGGATTTGAACCGATGATCACAGAGTTGCAGTCTATTGCCTTACCACTTGGCTACGGAACCATCTAACATATTCTTTTTGAAACATGTTGCTTTAATATTATACAATAATTTTTAGAAATTGCAATAGGCATTTTGCCTTTTTATAGCTTTTTTTGGAAGATTTGTCACTATTCACGGATCTAATTGCAGATAATAGCATAGATAAGGGCAAAAACGAAATTACGTAGGGCAGTAAACTCATACAGAAAGGAGCACACGTTATCATATCACTGATTGATTTGTTATACCTACATGAATCATAACCTCCCATGTTTATGAAGAAACAGGAGATTAAAACAAGAATATCGAGATTGGCGCAAGCACTATAAAATATTGTAGAAAACAGCAAACAGGGATTTTCACAGGCTTTTACTTTTGGTTCGTTGCAAAAGGGAGAATTCAAATTTTATTGATAAATTACGATAGGATTGCATTCTCCTTTAGTAAAATTTAACCACAATCGAGTTAGAACCTTTCCCCAATATGGCTTTTTAACATACTCATAGAACACAGGCGAATCAAGCTGACGGACCACAGCTGATAAAAGTAGCTGATTACAGTCCTATACATATGATTAAATAGACACCGCGCTTTTCTTTCTGTACATGTACCATAGAATCAAAATATCCAAAGGATGGGAATGAAAAAGAATCTGTCCAAATCTTTTTGTTCGTTTCAAAATGAGCAATACATTTTAGAATATGAACGAAATATGATTAAAAATTCAGTTGTATTTTTCTTATATGCATAATATAATCTAAAATATGAACAAATAACTGGAGATGATACTATGAGATTGTTCACAGTGGGACCTGTTGAGATGTATCCTGAAACATTACAGGTCAGCGGTACTCAGCTGCCATACTTTCGCAATGATGAATTCTCATCCATCATGAAGGAAAACGAACAGCAGCTGCTGACCTTATGCGGCTGTCGTAAAGGAAGAGCATTGTTTCTGTGCGGCAGCGGAAGTGCAGCAATGGAGGCGGTTGTTGCCTGCAGCTTTCGCAGACAGGACAAGGTACTGATACTTCGCGGAGGGAGCTTTGGCGAGCGCTTTGTGCAGCTGTGCAGAATTTACGGGATACCCTATGATGAGCTGTGTCTGCAGGAGCTGGAGGCATTGCGAAAGGAACACCTGGACGCTTTTTTTCAAAATGAATATTGTGCCCTGCTTGTCAATCTGCATGAAACAAGCACCGGACAGCTTTATGATATTCAGCTGCTTTCTGCATTTACGAAAGCAAAGAATATGTATCTGATTGTGGATGCCATCAGCAGCTTTATGGCTGATCCACTGGATATGGACCAAATGGGAATCGATGTCTTGATTCTTTCCTCTCAGAAAGCACTGGCATTGTCCTGTGGATTGTCCATGGTGGTTTTGCAGGAATCCTTCTATCGCGATATGGTCGAGCCCAAAGATGATATCTGCCTGTATTTGAGCTTAAAGGAGCATGCACGCAATATGGAGAGGGGACAGACTCCCAACACACCGGCAGTGGGTATCCTTATGGAGCTTCATGAGCGATTGCAGCACTTACAGGGGGATGGCTTTGTCCTTGAACAGCAGCGGATCGCAACGCGTGCTGCCTACTTTCGAAGCAGAGTTCAAAAGCTGGGAATACAGCTTCCACACTTTCCTCTCAGCAACGCCCTGACTCCACTGCTGTTTGACGGTGATGCGCAGAAGGTTTATCAGTTTCTGAAAAAGAACTATGCCATCACACTGACCCCGAGCGGAGGAGCAATGAGGGAGCGTATGCTGCGTGTGGGGCATCTGGGAAATCTGAAGCTGTGTGATTATGATGCCCTGTGCGACGGGCTGAGGGAGTATGGAAAATGAAAGCAATTCTAATGGCAGCCGGTATGGGTACCCGCATCGCCACGAAAACAAATGAACCGAAGTGTTTGCTGGATATCGGCAACGGGCCTCTGATTCGTCATACGGTCGAGCTGCTGCTGAACAATCATATGGAGGTATGCATCTGTCTGGGCTTTAAAGGATATCTGATCAGGGAAGCACTCCGTGATTATCCAATCACGTTTTATGAAAATCCGTTTTATAGGGTTACCAACAGCATCGCATCCCTCTGGTTTTCCAGAGAACAGCTGGATGAAACACAGGATCTTCTGCTTGCGAATGCGGATGTTTTCTGGCAGCAGGATATTCTTGACCTTCTGCTTGCGGATCAGCGTGGAATCGTTTTACTGGCAGACAGCTCCCGCAGATTAAGCGGTGATTACTTTTTCCATTGTGTAAACGGATATCTGAAGGATTTCGGAAAAGATATGCCGGAAGAAAAGCGGACCAGTGAATATGTCGGAATTGCCAAAATACAGAAGCAGGAGATCGCCTGCTTTCGCAAACAGCTGGAGCTGCTCGTCCAAGAAGGTGATTATCAGCTTTGGTGGGAGAATACACTGTATTCCATGATACCGCAGAAGCAGATTCCGGTACAGGATATCGCAGGGCACTACTGGTCGGAAATCGATGTTCTGCAGGATTATGAAAATATACTGGACTATGTGCACCGGCATCCACAGTGTCTGTAACCTGCGCAGCCAATGCGGAGGTAAGCACATAAAAATAAAATTAGACTTATCACAGCCAGGCATGAGGTCTGGTCTTGATAAGTCTTTTTTGTGCCGTATACAGGCAGCCTGATTTGAATATCGTGTACATGCTGGAAAGGCTTCTTTCAACGGCATGCTTATTTCTTTCGCACATGAAGCTGATTATCCATAGGGATCGAGGCATCCTCCATATCCATATAATTCATATATGCGTAGGTGATGCTCAGCTTTTTTCCATGCAGCCTGCGATAGTATCGGATATAATCCATCGCGGACAGATCACTGGTAATATAATTCTTATAATGAAACAGCATCGACATTTCCAGCTTATCGCTTGCCTTATGCATGAAATCCACCAGCTCGCCACTTGTTTTAAATCCGGTATCCGGCAGTGTCAGCCCGACATCCCTGCTGAAGGTTTTCATATGCAGATAGATGCTGTGATCATAATCGACATGCAGAAAATTACCGACACTCTCTGTGATACACTCCCGGTTTGTCTCCATTTTTACATTGGACAGCGGTGCAGCATAGCCTTGTGCACAGGCGATCGGTACGAGCAGATCCGCAGGCAGAAAGCCGATTTGCAGACTGTCATCCTCTTTGATGCGTACATCGATCAGCCACGCCAGATCATCACTCATCAAGAGAAGCCGTTCTTCCTTTTCCGCAGCGTGTACGCCGCCCAGCTGCAGCAGCATGCAGATAACCAGCAGAATCGGCAGTTTATGCTTCATGAAACTCCTCCTTTCCTTTTTCTAGTATACGTCAGGGGAAAAAGGGTTATACAAAACTTGCGATATGTTCAAATAGCATTGGAATTATTGCAAAATTGTAATGGTGAAATGCAAAAATAAGATTGAAATGTTTTCTTAATGTGATAAAATGGGTACTACATGAACAAAGATAGGGTTGAGGTGTATGAAAAAGCTGATTCTTGCCATGATTGTAATCACCATGGCTTTACTCGTAAGCATATCCAACGAACAGCATACGATTATCGTCTACTCCTCCATGGAACAATTCCGTGGAGAGGAGCTGCAGCAGCAGCTGAATGAAAAATTTCCGGATTTGCATGTGATGGTCATGTATGTATCCACTGCCAAGGCTGCGGCAAAAATATCTGTGGAGCAGGAACAAAGCGATGCGGATATCGTCGTTGGTCTGGAAACCTCCTACATGGAGAAAATTAAGGATCAGCTGGCGGATATCAGGGGAAAAAGCCGTCTGCAGTATTTGAACGGTCTGGCACCCGAGGATCATGGCAACGCGTATGTGACCTGGGAACGGCAGGCAGGAGCCTTTATCATCAATACGGATGTCTTGAAAAAGCATAAGCTCAGTGAACCGAAAACCTATGAGGATCTGCTGGATCGCAAATACTATAATCTGATTGCCATGCCTGATCCGAAATCCAGTGGCACCGGCTATTTCTTCTTCAAAAATCTGGTGAACACCATGGGAGAAGAAAAAGCACTGGCTTATATTGACAAGCTGGAATTTAATGTCAAGCAGTTTACGGAATCCGGCAGCGGACCAATCAAGCTGCTTATTCAGGGTGAGGTCGGCATTGGGCTGGGACTGACCTTTCAGGCGGTCAATCAGATTAACACCGGCTCTCCCTTTAAAATTATCTATCCAAAGGAAGGCTCCCCCTATTCTCTGACGGGCACCGGTCTGATGAAGCGTCATGCGGATGATCCCGATGTACAAAGGGTGTTTGATTTCATCATCAACGATTTTCTGCTATATGATAAGGAGCATTTCTCACCGGAGGCTATCCTGCAAAATCAGAAGAATACGATACAAAATTATCCGACACACATCCCATATGCCGATATGAGCGGTATTGAGGACATACATGAAAAAGAAAGGCTGCTGGACTTATGGAAGTATTAGAAAAAGAGAAGCTGATCGTTCGCGATCTGTATAAAAATTTTGATGGCAAGGATGTATTGAAAACGATATCCTTCACTGTGCATGAAGGGGAATTTCTGAGTGTGCTGGGACCCAGCGGCTGCGGCAAGACAACCCTTCTGCGAATCCTGATCGGACTGGAACAGCAAACCAAAGGGCAAATCCTGATGGACGGGGAGGATATTTCCCACCTCAAGCCGAGTGAGCGAAATATGGGAATCATATTCCAAAACTATGCACTGTTTCCCAACATGACCGTATTGGAAAATGTGGAATATGCATTGAAGCTGCGCCCTGGAAAAAAAGCGGAAAGTCGAAAAATCGCCTTGCAGACACTGGATGCGATTGGAATGAGCGATCAGACTGAAAAACGCCCCTCCCAGTTATCCGGCGGACAGCAGCAGCGTGTGGCAATCGCAAGAACACTGGCGCTGAATCCGAAAATCATATTGCTGGATGAACCGATCAGCGCATTGGATGTGAGCATGCGCGAGGTCATGAAAAAGGAGCTGAAGGACATTCAGAGACGCTTTCATTCCACCATGATCTTTATTACCCATGAGCAGGAGGAGGCATTCTATCTGTCCGATCGCATCATGGTTATGAGTGAGGGAAATATCGAGCAGATCGACACACCGCAAACTATCTACCACCATCCGGCCAACCGGTATATTCAGAGCTTTGTCAATGCACATCTGGACGGTAAGCTGGAAAGTCTGTGTAAATGTACAGGAAAACAGGTCTATGAGCAATAAACGCTATCAGGCCTCCCGTGTCCTTGTGGCCCTGTTTCTGTTTTTCTTTGTCATCTGTCCGCTGATCACCCTGCTGATACATATCGATATGAAAGATATTCAAAAGGTACTCACATCCCCGCAGTTTCAGCCAATGGTGATCAATTCCTTATGCACCACCATTCTGGCAACCCTGTTATCCGTATCGCTGGCCTTTGTCCTCGCCTGGTTTATGAACCGTTCCCATATCCGGCACCGCTCCGTTTTCACAATGCTGTTCACCCTGCCGATGCTCATTCCTTCCATATCACATGGGATGGGGCTGGTTCTGCTGTTCGGAGATAACGGCATCATATCCAATCTGCTGCACATGAGGTTTTTCCTATACGGCTATGTCGGTATTATTTTAGGCTCCATTCTGTATTCCTTTCCGGTTGCCTTTCTGATGCTGAACGATACCTTTCAATATGAGGACTACACGACCTATGAGGCTGCCAGCGTGCTTGGCTTATCCAAGCGCCAGCAGTTCTTCACCATTACGCTGCCCAATATCAAGGGCCCGCTGATCAGCGTTATATTTTCTGTCTTCACGATGATATTCACCGACTACGGTGCACCACTTGTCGTCGGTGGGAAATCCATCACTCTTCCGGTATATATGTATCGTGAGGTCATCGGACTGCTTGATTTTTCGAAGGGAGCCATCATCGGAATCCTGCTGCTGATTCCTGCAGTTATCGCCTTTGTGCTTGATTTGAAAAATGAAAACAAGAGCAGCAGCTCCACGGTTACGCGCTCCTATCAGATTGCGCCGAATGCGAAGCGTGACCGCATCGCCCATATCGTATGCATTGCCACGGTTGTTTTTCTCTCTTTGCCGCTGATCACCTTTGCCGTGCTTTCCTTTGTCCGTCATTATCCAACTGATCTTTCCCTGACACTGGACAATATTACGCAGGCGATGGATCTGGGAGTTCGCATGTATTTGAAAAATTCATTGGCGATTGCAATGCTGACCTCTATGATCGGCGTCTGTCTGACCTATTTAACAGCCTTTATGACAGCCCGTAATGCATCACAGCCATCCAGCCGTGTTTTGCATCTGGTGTCCATGATATCCCTAGCCATACCCGGTGTCGTTCTCGGTCTGAGCTATGTGCTCTTTTACAAGGGAAGCTTTCTGTATGGCGGCATTGCAATTCTGGTGCTCGTCAACATCACGCATTTCTTTGCCAATCCTTATCTGATGGCATACAATTCGCTCCAGCAGTTTCACAGCAATCTGGAGGATATCTCCACAGCAATGGGCATTTCCCGCTTCCGTATGCTGAAGGATGTCTACATTCCCTGCACAAAGGGAACCATTGTAGAGATGTTCAGCTATCTGTTCGTCAATTCCATGGTGACGATATCCGCAGTATCCTTTCTGGCCAATTTTCGCAACATGCCGCTTTCGCTGCTGATACCGCAATTTGATTCGCAGTCACTGATCGAGGCAACCGCCTTTATCTCTGTTGTGATTTTACTTGTCAATCTGATTGTGAAGCTGCTTGTATATGTGGTGAAAAGAAAGCTGATCAAGGATCATGAGGCTTAGCGGGAGGCTTTCTCCTGTGTATTTCGAGTATTTGCAAAACCGCTGTACTCTGCTATAATGATAAAAGCGCTGTAAAGAGGAGATAAGTATATGAACCTTACATTAAATCAGTTTGAAACCCTTGTGTATATCGAACGCCATCAAAACGACAAATGCACCCAGAGAAGACTGGCAAAAAAGCTGGATCTTTCTCTCGGTGTCATCAATAAAACCCTGACGGAGCTGCAGGACAGCGAGGTGATCAAAACCAGAGGCAGCTCTATGTACGATGTTACCCTCAAGGGCTACGAGGTACTGGAGCCCTATCGCGTGAAGAAGGCGATCTTTCTTGCGGCCGGCTTTGGATCCCGCATGGTTCCGATCACCTTGAATACACCCAAGCCGCTTGTTCTGGTACATGGAAAGCGCATCATAGAAACCCTGCTGGATGCTGTCGTGGCTGCAGGGATCGAGGATATCACAATCGTGCGCGGCTATCTGGGAGAGCAGTTTGACGTACTCCTGCACAAATATCCGAAAATCAAATTCATAGAGAATCCGCTGTTTAACGAAACCAATAATATTTCCAGTGCCTATCTGATTAAGGATATGATGTGCAATGCCTATGTGCTGGAAAGCGATCTGTTGCTGTACAATCCGGAAATTATTCGCAAATATGAATATACGACGAATTACTGCGGTATTAAAATGGACGTTACCGATGACTGGTGCTTCTATACCCGAAAGGGCTATATCAGCAGACTTGCCGTAGGTGGCAAGGACTGTCATCAGATGGTGGGAATCTCCTTCTGGAATAAGGAGGATGGAGAGAAAATGGCGAAGGATATCGAAGAGGTGTTTAAAATGCCGGGAGGTAAGGAAAAGTATTGGGATGAGGTGGCATTGCGTGAAAAGCTGTCCAATCACAAGGTCATTGTAAAGCCTGTCCGTCAGGAGGATATCGTGGAAATCGATACGTTCAAGGAATTGAAGCAGATCGATCCTATCTATAATGTTTAACGAGAGGAATTTCACCAGGTAAAAAGCTTTCATTACGGTAAGGGATGCAGGAGGCTATTCCATGCATTGCATGCATCTGGAATAAGATGGAGCCACAATCGTCTTATGCGTAAAAAAGCCTTACCGAGGAACTTCCTTTTTCTCTGTTTCGGATAGAACAAGGAATATCCTGTGTATGGGCGCTGTAAAGCTGGACAGGATATGAAAGAGGAAAGGCTGTGTGCAAAATGAATCCTAAAGTCTATGAATTTGATGCCGTGCTGCAGAAGGTTGATGGTATCGATGGTGCCTATATCGAGTTTCCGTGGGATGTAAAAGAAGAATTTCAAAAGGGGAGGGTCTGCGTACATGCGACATTTGACAATGTGGCGTATGATGGCTCCCTTGTCCACATGCAGACTGTCCGCCATATATTAGGTGTGCGCAAGGATATCCGCGCAAAAATTGGGAAGCAGCCGGGAGACAGCATTCATGTTACCATACAGGAAAGAAGCCGCTGAGGAAGCAGATTCCAAAGCGGCTTTTATACGTATTCATCTACCGGGGCATAGCGTATCCGCTGCTGTGCTGTGGGGATACCTCCGTATACAGTGTGCCATTGTCCGTTTTCCAACACCTCATATTGGGTAAAGGCGCAGGGAAGCCCGTTCGCATGCAGAAAATCAGCACTGTCCATGAGCTGGAAATGAAGATGGGGGAACATGGAATTGCCACTGTGTCCGATGCTGCCGATAAAATCCCCTGCTTTGACATACTGTCCAACAGCCACCGCAATCGAATTCGGCTGCAGGTGACAGAAGGCGGCATAGACCGTATCCGTATACTGGATTATTACGGCATTTCCGCTGATTTCACATATTTCTTGGTTCTGCCTGCGACGACTGTTTTTAAAAGCCATCAGGGCATCAGAGAAAAACCAGGCGCGTTTTCTTTCTCTGCAGCCATCCATCACATATACAACCCTTCCATCACATGGGGCATACACAGGCAATCCATAGCAATAGCACGAAGATAATGCGACACCGAATAATAGATACGAAAGGACATGGGAGCGATAGCAGGGATGCCCTCTTTTTTCCCAGTTCAGCTGCAGAAAGTCATAGGCGTATCTGGTACCCAGCGCATTTGTGCCATGACTGGGGATGCGGCTTCCCGGTGTATTGGGCGTATTCCATTCGCCAATTAACGGAAAACGCATAAGAATCGGCTTATTCATTGCAGGCATGGGGAGCTTCGGCTGCACAGTCCTTATACATAAGTCTGCGCAGACCCTCGAAAAATACATGTAAATCCTCTTCGACGGAAGAAAAGCTGAGCTCTTCCTTTTGCATTGTTCTGATTTTATCCAGCATCAGATCACCAAACCCTTTACAGGAGCAATAGAGAATCTGCATGCATGCGGCTTCCTCCAGCTGCGATATAAACAGACTGTGATCATATTGTTCAAACAAATCGGTACAGTCCTTCGTCCTGCACTTTTTCAGCCTTTGTTGCAGGTCTTCATCAAATATCCGGATATCCATGCCCGCATACATTTTGAAAAAATCGAATACCCATGGATATGCATACAGCAGGCGCAGCTGTAACCGATATGCACCATGAAGCCGTTTGATTACATCCGGCTCTGTACAATCCAGCTGTCTGTAATACTCCTTATTGAGCAGATCGAAGAAGTATTCATAAACGAAGAGAAACAGCTGCTGTTTATTACCAACATAGTGAAACATAAGCGGCTTGGAAAGTCCGGCTTCCTTTGCGATTCTGTTTGTAGAAGCCTGCTCATAGCCGTACTCTGCGAATTCTCTCAATGCAGCGTTCAACAGCGCTGCTTTTCGCTGTTCCTGAAGCTGTGGCGTTATTGCAGACATATATATCCTCCTTATCTGTTTTTACCTGATAGGTCAATAACAATACCATCGTTTACCTAATAGATCAATACATGCTGCTTTATCCTACAAAACACGTGTTGCTTTATATAATTAAAATCACTATAAAAAAAGCGTTTCAACACGAGTTCTTTCTCACTTTAGGGTATATGCAAAAGGAAGACTTTCTTCTATTGATAACTACAATAGTATAGAAGTCTCCCTGTTTTAAGTTTGCCTACCATCGAGTAGAACCTCGACACGAAATACTGTGGAAAAGCTTCTGTCACCTTGCTTTTAAAAAAATATAAACAATATCATGCTTCATCGAAATAAAACAGGTCTTCAAATTTCTGCTCGAGGGCAATACACAGGATGAGAGCAAGCTTGGCGGTCGGATTGAACTGTCCTGTCTCAATGGAGCTGATGGTGTTGCGCGAAACACCGACAAGCTCTGCCAGCTGTGTCTGGGATAGGTGCATAGCGGTACGGGCCTGCTTCAGCCGGTTGCGTAGAATCAGTTCTTCCTTCAGCATAACAGCTTCCACAGAAACAGAACGAGGAACATGAGGAACAGTGCAGTATAAAAAATGGAAAGAAATAGCTCATGCCGTTTTTTCATGAGGCGGTATTTCATAAGGAACAGTGTGCTTAGTATGCCGAAATAGATCAGCCAGCTTTCCATACTGACCTGTCCGGTTACAGCGACCTCCATGACTGCGACAAAGCAGCATAGCAGCATGCCGACCTGTGCTGCGATTCTGCTTGCTTTTTCAAGACTTTGCAGCTCCATAATATCCATGCCTTTGTTTTCATTTCTGCTCCTTGCGAGGATCTCTTCTTTATTCATAGGGTATTCCGCCTTTCTTGCCAAGTATACTTGGTAACTTAAGTATATCATACCAAGTTTACTTGTCAACATGAATGACAAGTTTTCTTGGTATTTTTTATCTTCATTGTTTTTCTGCAATAATTCTGCTAGAATGCAGATAGAGAATTCATGTTGTTTTTACGATAAGGAATATACATGAATAAGGAGGCACCTATGAACTATTACGATCAGCATGTCCATTCCAGTTTTTCCTTTGATTCACAAACAGAGCTGTCTGACTATCTGAAGCATGCGGATGGTTGCTTTGTGACTACCGAGCACGTGGATTTGGAAAATTCCGCCAACCATTTCATGGATAGCTGGATGGACTATGACCGCTATTCTTTATATCTTGAGAATTTGCAGAAAAATACAGACATCCGACTTCTGAAAGGTGTGGAAATCGGCTGGCTCAGAAAACATCATGGACGGCTTATGGCCTGGCTGCAATGCAAGCAATTTGATATTATCCTGCTCAGTATACATCAGAACGGTATCTTTGATTATATGGATGAGGAAGCTAAAAAGCATGATATCATCTATATTCTGCGTTCTTATTTCCAGCAGATGCTCGATGCGCTGCGCAGTGGTATTCCAGCCAATGTTCTCAGTCATTTCGATTATGTCAGTCGCATACAGGATGTTGATACCGATACATTTCTCACCATTGCACATCCGTATATGGAGAAAATATTTCCGGAAATGATTAAGCGTGGCATTGCCCTGGAGCTGAATACCCGCAGTATGTTTCAGTATGGACAGCTGCCTTTATATGAAATCGTGGTGGACTGGTATATACAGATGGGAGGAAGGATGTTTACCATGAGCTCGGATGCGCACAAAGCGCAAGCCTATGCCTACCATTTTGATGAGGGAAAGGAATTTCTGCGGCGGCATGATATTTCAAAGCTGACAGTCTTTCAGGAAGGAAAGCCGATTGAAATTGCGTGGGAATAAGACCGTTATGATATGAAAGGTAACACATGCGTTCTTATATCATAAGGGATGTATCTTTGTGTAGTGTTCACGCATGCAGCAAATCATGAATACGTATTGATTGACTTTTTGGGTAGGGAAGCATGCGATTCTCATCCTATCAGGGTAATAGTACGAATGCGGTATAGTAGGAAATGATGAAAACAGGCGATTTCAAGCGGTTAAAAGAATCAGCATGAGAAATCTGTGTTAGCTGAAGAATCCCGTAGTTGTTTGGGTCAAACATAAGCAGGGTATAAGGAGAGCGGCAATAATCAGTATGGTGCCGGCTCTTTTTTTAAACATATCCGATTCCTTGTTATTGCATTCTGGAGAGACGCAGAGTACTCATGTGTAGCAAAAATGTAAACGATAGTTTCTAGGATAACCGGAAAAGACATGATATGATAGATCTATCAGGGAGGCGAGTCCATGTTTCATTTAAAAATGATAGAGTATAGGAAAAAGAATATGATGACACAAGAAGAATTAGCTGATAGATTAGGTGTCTCCAGACAAACGATTACAAAATGGGAGAAGGGAACGATTCTGCCGAGTTTGGAATATCTGATTGATTTGTCTCGGTTATTCGGAGTAACGATTGATCATTTGGTTAAGGATGATGATTGTATATGTGAAAGTTCACATCAGGTTCACACAACAGCCCTTGCGGAATTTTTAGTAACTGCCAAGCGATCAACCTATGCGGCGCGGAAAAATAAAACGGAAGGGACAAGACAAGGCTCCCATGACTATATGTTTTCCAGAAATCCATATACATACCGAGATTCATTCTTTGGCGCTTCCTGTTTTTCCGGTCAGGAGCTGGTTTACAGGGATGCTCAGGCCTGCTGGAGTATGAATTATTACGGAACAGTTTTACATGAAGCCTTTCATAGTGATTTTTTGAAAGAGGCACTTATGCTTGTCGATACGCAAAGACCCTATAGGGGACCTGCCATGTACAGAAAAGGAGAATATACCTATATTTCAGAAGTAGTAGGAGACATCTGTTTATTTCAAGGTCATGAAAGCATATTTTATCAGACGCAGAAAATATATGAGGGCTGTTTTCACGGCGGAGTGATTCGATAGGGAAAGGCGTGATAAGCTGATTATATTAAATAATCTGATCCGGTATGATCTGTATCAAAATCAGTGACTGCACGCAGTTGGAAACGGAGGCAATTATGCAGAATAAATATCAGCAGAAATACACAGAGATATTTCAACAAATCGGAGACCACGCCAAACTGGTACTTGCGACTTCTCTTAACAACAAGGTTTCCGCTAGAACAATGAGTTTCGTCATTCTGGAGGGAAGCCTTTACTTTCAAACGGATAAAGGAATGCGTAAATATCAGGATATAAAGGGAAATCCAAACGTTGCATTATGCTTCTCCAATATTCAGCTTGAAGGAATTTGTGAGGAAATCGGACGACCTATTGAGCATGAGGACTTTTGCAGACTGTTTCAACAACACGTTCCATCGTCCTTTGAAGGCTATAGCCAGCTTCCAAATGAAAGGTTATTTGTAGTGAGGCCAACGTTCATTCAAAGATGGAGCTATATCAATGGATCGCCAATGATAGAAAGACTCTATCTTCATGAAAAGCAGTATCATGAAGAAGTCTATCTGAACGATGATTGAACGTATATGATTTGTAATAGTTACTGGGATATGAGCATACGGATATCATCTGTATGTCTGCCATAAGCCCTGCAGATAAAAAAACGCAGACTGTGGATTACGTTACTGTGATGTAATCTGTTTTCTACGGTTTTTTGTATATGTTCATATAGAGCCTGATGCAGAGGCTTATATAAGACAACTGCCATAGCCGCCAAATGCATGACCTGATTGTGAGAAAGTACAGTTTCAATGGCTCGTATTAAAACTGCAGTTCCGTAATAGAGCTTGTCTGGAATGCCTGATTACATTGACTATACCAGTGTAATTTCGATCCACCAGCGCTGAAATATGCAATTAGTGCTTTCTTCATCCTAACTCCTCCTTTATGATTGATATAAAGATTCATACGCCTTTACTATACAACTTAAAGTTCACTATAAGTCAAGTGTAAAATATAAAAGCCTAGGTATGCTTGAAAAGCATGCAGATAGACTGCATGCCACTGTAAAGAAGTTGATACGCGTTTGTAGCGATAGGATGAAGGTATTTTTACTATAAGAAAGAAATATGATACCCTATCTTTTCAATGAATGTAGAAGTACGGACAGCTATGCTTTGAAGGTAAGTGATGCATATCCATGTACTGCTTTTTCATCATACTTGCTCCATGGCAGTATGTTTGCAGAGAAACTGTGTTGTACAAACAATCAAGAGTTAGAGGTTACGCTAGATCTCCTGCATTTTTCACTATGCTTCAGCACCATGCCTTCCTTCATGGAATTTGCTTCTACTTTCGGCGTTGTTTGAAGAACAGCATGCTATTCACCAATCCAGGATTTGATTTGTCCCAGGCTGTGATAGCCGCTGACACTTCCCTGTATGGAGCCATTCCGCATATATACCAGTGTTGGAATGCTCATAACCTGAAACATGCCAGCCAGCTGAGGCTCTTCATCAATGTTGATTTTCACGATTTTCGTATGTTCCGCCTCTTCGCTGATCTGTTCGATGACCGGCTTCAGCATCTGACAGGGACCGCACCAGTCTGCATAGAAATCAATGAGGACAGGCTCTGTGCTGTCCAGTATTTCCTCTTCATAATTCCCGCTTGTTACATGTATTGTCATAATCATGACCTCCTTGCTTTATCTTACGCATAAAGCATACTACGGGCGAACAAAAACTTCAGTGACTTTATCACATTCCTGAAATATACAGCCCGTCCTACAGCTTCTGTACTAGGATAAGCGGGTAATCATACAAGGAGGGAAAAACAGTTTTTGAGGAGGCGGGTTTTTTATGCAGTGACTTTTTCCGGCAGTGAAGGAAAAACGGCAGGGCGTATTGAATCACACCGTCCAACGTTCTATAATGGAGAAAGATACAAAAGGGCTCAGGTATGCATGCTTATACAAAGATTGTGAAGGCTTGCTTCCGAATGCATCTGTATATCTGAAAGGAGAGGAGATTTTATCATGGCATTTTATATGATTCTATTCAGTCCCTGCGGCGGAACAAGGCGCATTGCTGAAATACTGGAGCGTGAATGGAAGGAAGAACAACGTATCTGTATCGACCTTTGTGATCCACAGGCAACAAAAAGTCTTCCTTATTTTAAAGAGAATGATACCTGCATCATAGCTATGCCTTCCTATGGAGGAAGAGCACCACAAACAGCATTGCAGCGACTGCGTGTCATACAGGGAAATCATGCTTCTGCTATTCTGGTATGCAGCTATGGCAACCGTGCCTATGAGGATACTCTGCTGGAGATGAAGGAATGTGCACAGGAAAGCGGCTTTGTGTGCCGTGCCGCGATCGCGGCTGTTGCCGAGCATTCCATCATGCATCAGTATGGAGCCGGACGTCCAGATGCACAGGATACACAGGAGCTTAATGTATTTGCCCGTCAGATACGGGAGCATTTGGAAAAGGATGCGGCATGTGAGCTGCAAGTAACGGGAAACCATCCGTATAAGCCCTATAACGGAGTTCCGTTGAAGCCTTCTGCAAATCAATCGTGTATGCAGTGTGGGCAGTGCGCCGCACAATGCCCTGTACAGGCGATCCCGATAAAGCATCCGGAAAAAACAGACACAGACCGTTGTATATCCTGTATGCGCTGCGTCGCTGTTTGTCCTGTACATGCCCGCAGCTTGAATAAGCTGTTGCTGGCGGTTTCTGTTAGAAAGCTGCATAAGGCCTGTGTGACAATAGAGTAACGATTTGTTTCTGTGACAAAGTCACGGTAAAACGGCAGCTTCTTCTGTATACTGAATACAGGCAGAAGGAGGAGCTGTTTTGAAAAAAGCTTTTGTAGAAGAAAAAGAGTGTGTTGCCTGTGGAACCTGTCTGGTCACATGTCCCCGTCAGGCGATACACATTGCGCATGGCTGTTACGCAGTCATTGATTCTGTGCGCTGTGTAGGCTGCGGTCTTTGCAGTAAGGCCTGTCCAGCAAACGTTATTGAGGTGCATTCATGAAAAAGAAATGGTCAGATTATTTATGGATTGCATCCCTGCTGTATTTGTTTCTCGGTTTGTTTCATATTCTGTTTGCCTGGCTGGGACTCATTTGTTTTCTGGTACCGCTGCTGCTGGCTGTTGGAAAAGGAGAAAAGAGCTACTGTAATCATTACTGCGGCCGGGGACAGCTCATGCAGCGGCTGGGAAATCGGTTTTCTGCACAGCGAGCCTGTCCTGGATGGCTGAGAAGCAGGTGGTTTCGCTATGGTTTCCTGCTGTTCTTTTTATCAATGTTTGCCAGTATGCTGTATATGAGCTATGCTGTTCTGCAGGGAACGCCGCTATCCGCTTCCATCACACTTTTATGGACTGTGCGGATTCCATGGTTTGTAAAGTACGGTGCACCGGACTGGATACTGCAGTTTGCATACGGCTTTTACAGTCTGATGCTGACAAGCACGATGCTGGGTATCCTCACCATGCTGGTGTATAAACCCCGTACATGGTGTGTATACTGTCCAATGGGTACCATGACACAGACGGTATGCAGAGTAAAAAAAAGGAAATTCTGATGAAAGTATGCTATGATAACGGTAAAGATAGGAGTGAGTTTATGAAAAAAGCATTTCAGGTTGAAGGTATGATGTGCCAGCACTGTGAACAGCGTGTAAATAAGGCACTGCAAGGCATGGAAGGTGTTAGCGCCTGTTCGGCAAGTGCAAAAGACGGTATTGTCAATGTGGAGTATGATGCGCAGAGAATCAATGATGCCGCTATTATACAGGCAATCACAGACACCGGATATGATGTAAAAGGGTAAGGAGTGCAGCCTGCAGCTGCTGACTGCGTGTTCCTCCATATGATTTAGAAGACAGCGTCTTGTTTCAAAGACGTTTTTTTGTGCGTCCGCGTTTTGAAATTCACAGTAGCGGTGGAGACACTGTCACTTTCAATACTGTATCAAAACGACGCTCATGGTTCCTTGCGTTTTTCGAATAGATGTTATAGCAGGTACCTTCCCATTTCATTACAGGATGCAGCATTTCTTCTATTGGAAAACAATATGATGATTGCAGCCTTTTTCAGGATGTTGAACCCTTTGTTTTATGGCAGGGCGTGTACGGTATATATGCGGTAGAGGGAGCAGAAACAGGATGCATAGGATTATCCTTATAGTGTTTCTAGGGCATGGATATATCGGTCGCTTGGAAGCCTTACTTGCAGCTGTTGCGAATTACAGGCATCCTTATGTCTGTATGAATGGAGAAGAAAATCCAAATGCAATGGGTGAATATAGAAGCGCGGATACCTGGCTTCAGAAGCAAGCTGGCGCAGACAGATGTTGAACAGTCATAATCATCATCAGAGCAGAAAAAAACTGTGCTGGCATTTGATGGTTTTCTGTTAGCTGAAATTTCATCATTTTGCGATGCACAGTCCTTTTGTGAGAGTGTATTTGTCGTATGGTTTATAGATGAGAAGAACCGCAGGAATGTCCATGTCCCTCATGGCTTCCGCAGGTATGTCCCTCACCGTGGTGAGAACACTGGATATTCGGATTGTATTGCAGATTGCCGTTCAGAAAGGAGGTAACCTGTGCATCTGCATCACCACATGCGCCACCATACAGCTCGATACCGGCTTCCGCAAGTGCATTCTTCGCACCGCCTCCGATACCGCCGCAGATCAGTGTATCCACCTGATTTGCTTTCAGCAGGGTGACCAGCGCACTGTGGCCGTTACCATTGGTGTCCAGGAGTCTGGTTGCTGTGACTTCCTGATTTGTAACCTCATAAAGCTTAAACATCTGTGTGTGTCCAAAGTGCTGGAACACCTGTCCGTTATCATACGTAACTGCAATTTTCATACTATCATCTCCTGTTGGTTTCTGTGCAAGGTTCAGCTGATAATTGCCGCCGGCTATCACCATTGCACTGCCTTCCATGAGAAAGCGGGAAAGCTTGCGTCTTGCCTCATTATACAGGGATTGCACGCTGCCTCTGCTGGTCTGCATCTGCTTTGCACATTCCTCCTGATTCCATCCCAGATAATCAATCAGACGAATGGTCTCATATTCCTCTACACTCATTTGGATATGACTTGCGGGAATCGGCTCATCTGTATGGATGAAAGCAGTATAGCTCGGTATGGAGGACACGCATTTTTTCTTGCAAGGTCGTGGCATTTTATCAGCTCCTTCTATGTTATCATACGTCAATTATTTGCATATGTCAATAATAATGCTGAAAATCAGCTCTGTTGTTATTTTGTATAAATAGCTGTAGCATATCGGCAGATGCAGCTGTCAATAAGCATTGCTGTTTTTCGCACAGCATTTCTATGCATTTTTGTAAGCAGCTGCCAATGCTGCTTCTGAAATTAGTGCTGCCGATTTTGACATATACGGGATTCTGTATATGGAAGCGTAAGGAAGGCAGCGTTAAAATGAAGACAGGATAGGAGGAATGCCAAATGAAAAAGGGTTGGAAATGTATCTGTACCATTGGTGGAGTTGCTGCTCTATGTGCCGGGGCTTCCTTTGTGAAGGATTATCGCAATATGAAAAGGATGGAAAAGCGCCTGGATTCTCTGCCTCTGCATAAGCTGAAGGAAAAGCTTTCCGATATTCAGGAGGATAAAGAGAAAACCGTCCTGACAATACCGAAGGATATGCCAATGCTTGAGCGCTTGCGTGTGTGCAGACACGTACTGCATGGGGATGTCGGAAATCGGGATGCATGTAAATGATGAAGCAATCCAGAGATTTTGCACGAGTATTCAGTGAGAACTGGAACCGCAAGCTGAAATCGGTTAGGCTGCTTGGTGCTGTTGTAAGTCTTTGTATGCTGGTTTGCGCAGTTTTGTGTATGCATTCCGCAGTACCGATGCACCAGGCATTAAAGACGGCTGCCGCACTTGTGATAATTGCACTGGGAATGTATCAGCTGGTGGATTATTACTATATGCCGGTTCTTTTACGGGATGGGGGAACGCTGATTGGTGCTGTTCTGAATACGGTGATCGGTATGCTTCTGCTGTTCTCACCGGTGGAAATCACAGTATCAGTTTTTGCCTATATGTTTGGATTTCTATTGATGATTTTTGGTGTGAATAAAATCACCTTTGCCAATAAGCTGCATTTTTTTGGTATCTTTGATTACAGCTGGGTGATAGCAAGCGGAGTTATGAATATACTTGCTGCTGCTGTTTTTCTGATAATCCCGCTCATATCCATTGTGATGCTGAATACGGCACTTGCAGGCTACTTGGCTGTGGGTGGAATCACATTGCTTGTGGAAGTGGTTACCATGAAAAATATGAAGATAGAGGATGCTCAGGAATGAATGGGGACAGCCGCATATAAAGCAGGACTGCATGCTTTAGGTCCTATTATCACAGATGCAGATACGGATAAAATCAGATTAGTAAATGATTCGCAGTGACTTCCACTTGCTGAAAATTAAACAAGGGATATAACAGGCGAAAAAGGAAAGGAATCAAGTACATCGTAAAAAATGAGCTTGATTCCTTTTGTTTATCGTATAGGCGGCAATGTGGATAGCTTTGCATATGCTGTGTGCTAGGCAGCGTATCATTTCCCACTTTTTCTGTAATATTGATACAGGCATCATGTCTGATGCAGAGGGGGGGAGTCAAGATCACAGCTTTAAAATCTTTCCAATCTGCATGATGCAGCAGCACTGCTTCAACGGACATTTGTGATTTCGTCAACTGATTGTTATCAGACAATGCGGACTTCCACAGATGAATCTATTTAATGTTTTTTCAAATGCTTATATGCAGTTTTGTCATTTGTTCCAGCACAATCAAAATAAAGCCTTGTAAATAGAGTGAATTTCATCTCTTGAAAGAGGTATTGCACTATTGGAAAGCAGGCGCTGCTGGGATTCGATAACACTGTCTGTGAATCCTTTGATTTCACTTTCCTTCATACCGTATTCATGCAGCGGCTTTCGTGCAAGAAGCGTGGAAAACAGTGTTTCCATACAGGTAAAGGCATCCTTCATGGAACAGGAAAGAGCTTCTGAAAACAGTTTCTTTATATCATATACACTATATTTTTCTCGTGCTTCATATGTTTGGAATACAGCTGTGAAAAACTGATAGTTGGCTTCCCCGTGTGTTACATGGTAGATTCCCGATAACGGATAGCTGAGGGCATGTACTGCACCTGTACCGGTATTGCCAAATGCGATGCCCGCAAAGTTGCTGGCCTGCATGAAATCCCCTAACAGTCGCATGCGTGCATCTTCACCCTCTTTTGCAATAACTTGAAATCCATGTAGCAGCAGGCGAATAGCCTCCGCACTGAACATGCGGGTATAGGCATTGGATTTAGGGGAAACAAAGGATTCACTCGCATGAATCAAAGCGTCAATGCCGCTTGTTACAAAATAGAAGAACGGCAGCTTGGACAGCAGCTCCGGAATCAGGACTGCCTGATCCGGATACAGTGCATCGACGGCCAGTCCCAGCTTGGTATGCAGTGATGTAAGCTCACAGATGGAAATCCGACTGACCTCAGAGCCAGAGCCGCAGGTTGTCGGTATGGCGATCAGCTCCCTGCTTTTTTCCGGTGTACATCTGTGTAGAAACATATCCTCAGCACTGGCAGTTCCTTCCAATACAAACAGCTTGGCACAGTCAATCACACTGCCGCCGCCGATTGCAATAATACGCTCAGGCTGTTTTTCCCGCATATCTTTCAGCATCGCATCCAGCATGCGATCATCGGGTTCTCCCTGACCATAATCACTGTGAAAGGCGATAGAAGCCCTACCGGTGGAATCCCGAAAGAATGCTTCGTAAATACTGCGGCTTGCTAAAATGTAATCCTTCTTTTGAAAGGTGAAATCCCTCAGAAACTCCTGTACCGTTTCATATTGCAGAATCTTTGTTTTTTGTTGAAATACGTCCATAATCTTCTCCTTTTTTCTCTTGCTATTATTGTAACAGCTTCTTAAAAAAAAGCATTGAAAACTTCACTTAATTTTCAAGGCACCATCATGAAATATCCGTTCACCTTTGCTAAACTATGACCGAGGTGATATCTATGAAGCAGGTTATACAGAGATTTGAAAAAAAATATTTGCTGGATGCAGATCAGTGCCGCAGCTTTGTAATGCGCATCCAACCATATATTACAGAGGACATTTATCCGGCGAGCACCATATACAATCTTTATCTGGATACGGAGCAGTTTGATCTTATCCACCGTTCCATTGAAAAGCCGCCCTTTAAGGAGAAGCTGCGCATCCGCAGCTATACACCGGTATGCAGTGAAGAGGAACCCATATATCTGGAAATCAAACGCAAATATGCACAGATAGTCTGCAAGCGCAGAATGCAGCTGAGCTATGGTGAATGCCGCAGGTTCCTGAACAATCCCAATCTGAGTGCCAGTCAGATTGAAAAGGAACTATCCTATACGCTGTACCATTATCAGGTGCAGCCTAGAATCTTTCTGGCATATGATCGTATTTCCTATGTCGGAAAACAGGAACAGCAGCTGCGCATCACGATGGACAGCCATATTCGAAGCAGGTTTGACCATCTGTCCTTAAACGATCACGAAAGCAATGAAGAGTTGTTTCACAGAGATATGATTCTGCTGGAAATCAAGGCTGAAAGGAGTTATCCGCTGTGGCTGAGCAGCGTACTTTCGGATATGCGGCTGTACCCAACATCCTTTTCCAAGGTGGGACAGGTATTTTATAAAAAAGAAAAAGGAGAACTGTTATGTTTACAAGCATCTTAAATCTGGAGCAGGGTCTGACGATCCTGGACGGCGTGGTGTGCTGCATGAGTGCACTTGGTCTGGGACTGATCATTGCATGGTTTTATCGAAGACTTGGGTATTGCTCCCACAGCTTTACTGTCACACTGGCACTGCTGCCCGCTCTTGTGCAGTTTGTCATCATGATGGTCAATGGTAATCTGGGAACCGGAATTGCCGTTGTCGGGGCCTTTAGTCTTGTTCGGTTTCGCTCACTTCCAGGCAGCAGTAAGGAGATACTGTTCATCTTTTTCTCCATGCAATCGGACTGGCAATCGGCATGGGCTATGTCAGCTTTGCGGCATTTATGACGATTGTTATCAGTATGAGTGCATGGCTGCTGTTTACTCTTTTGCAGCCGAACAATCTGCAGCTGTATAAGGAACTGAAAATCGTAATTCCCGAGGATCTAGATTATACAGAGGTATTTGACGATATCCTGCAAAGCTACTGTAAACGTGCGGAGCTTGTCCGCGTAAAAACGATACAGCTTGGCGCCATGCTGGAAATGACCTATCATGTGGAGTTGAAGGAAGTAAAACAGGAAAAGCATATGGTGGATGACATTCGCTGCCGCAATGGCAATCTGAATGTAATTGTAGCAAAAAGGCAGGCGATGCAGAATGAATTATAAAAAAGTCGCATGGATGTCCGCCTTTCTGGCCGGAGCACTTGTATTGACAGGCTGTCAAAGTGATTCGGATACTGAGGACACCACGTCTGCCGTTAACACAAATACTTCTGCGGTGAAGCAAAGCAGCACTCTTTCTCTGGAGGCAGAGGACTACGATACGGAAATCAATGATGCACAAAAAATTTCACTGGATGAGCAAAGCGGTGATGTGAAGATAACAAAGGCCGGCACGTATCAGCTGAGCGGCACACTGAAGAACGGTTCTGTTGTCGTGGATGTCAAGGCTGCCGTTGTTCGCATTGTATTGGATAATGCTCATATCAGGAGCAAAAACAGTGCACCGGTATATGTGAAGCAGGCGGATAAGGTCATCATCACACTGCCTAAGGGCACTGCCAGCTTCCTGAAGGATACAGCCTCCTATACTGTGGATGAAAAAGAAGAACCAAGTGCGGCATTGTTTTCCAAGGATGATTTAACGATCAACGGCAGCGGTACACTGAACATCACAGCTTCTTATAAAAACGGTATCCAGTGCAAGGATACGCTGAAGCTGGTAGATACAAATTTGAACATCACGGCAGAGAACGATGGAATCAAGGCCAGGGACGCTTTACTTATTTACAAAGGCAGCTACACGGTAAAGGCACAGGGTGACGGCATTTTGACAACCAATGAAAAGGAACAGGGAAATCTGAGCATTGATCAGGGAACCTTTGCTATTGAAGCACAGCAGGACGGTTTACAGAGTGCCGGAGATCTTACGATTTACGACGGGGTCTTTACGGTTACCAGCGGCGGGGGAAGCGTTAATAAGGTTGGCACCGGCTCCGCATTACAGCCTTGGGGAGAATTTGATGATCATGATGAAGCAGTCCAAAAGAGCCAGAAGGGAATCAAGGCCGCTAAGAATACGGTACTGTATAAGGGAAGCTATACCATCAGCTCTCATGATGATGCCCTGCATGCCAATGGAAGTATGGATATCAAAGGCGGTACCTATACCCTGTCAAGTGATGATGACGGTGTGCATGCGGATGATACGCTGACGATTCACAATGGCACAATACAGGTCAAACAGTCCTATGAAGGAATGGAGGCGAATACCATTCAAATCAAGGGTGGAGCACTTCAGATAAAAGCGAGTGATGACGGCATCAATGCGGCCGGTGATTTGGGGAATCCATTGCTTACCATAGACGGAGGAACCATTTATGTAGACGCTGATGGAGATGGGGTGGACAGCAATCAGGATATTGTGATGAATGATGGTACCCTGATTGTCATGGGGCCTGAAAGCGGCGGCAACGGGGCACTGGATTATGATGGCAGCTTTGCGATGAACGGGGGAACGCTGGTTGCAGTGGGAAGCAGTGATATGGCGATGGCTCCTTCGACCTCCAGTATGCAGCCCTCTCTTATGATTCGTACAGACAGTACACAACCTGCGGAAACAATTTTGTATGTGCAGGATGAAGATGGCGAAATCATACTGGGTGTGTCTTCGGTGAAGGCATGGCAGAATGTGGTCATCAGTACGGGTACATTGAAGAAAGGGAGTACCTATGATATCTATGTAGGCGGCAGTGCCTCCTCCGTGAAAAATGGTGTCTTTACAAACGCAAAGGGCGGTACGTTGCTGGCATCCATGACGCTGAATGATGTGGTGTCCACGTATGGAAATGCAGGTATGCTGCAGGGGCCGCAGGAAGGCGGTATGCATCCATAAACTACAAGAGATGAACGCATTATTGCTAAGTACAGATAGTTAATCCTTTGTATAGCTTATAAGTCTGTAAATAACAGCGCTGAGCTGTTCTGAAGAGAGCTTGTATACGTTTGGTATGGAAAAAAGAGCTGCTCAAACAGAGATTCATCTGATTAGGATATAAGTATAACAAAACAGGAAGAAGTATCGTTTCTAAGAATGTTAGGAACGATAGTTCTTCTTTTATGTTACAGTCCCTGTTAGCGAAGAAGAATCAAAAAGGAATACAGTCACCTTTTTTCATGTGCTACCTGTCTGTAAAAGACAAGATTTACCAGTTTTGATAAAAAATGAGATTTCCTTTCATCAGATGGACAAATTTCAGTTGTATATGCCGGAAAATGACTTTATAATAAGAATGTAACAAAAAAAGGGAATTTATACTCTTCATAAAAATATAATATACATAAACTTAGTAGAAGGGAGGAAGCTGAATATGAAAAAACACGGATCCATTAAACAGGCGATTGTTCTTGCAGCACTCAGTCTTCTGTTTTTTGCCTGCATTGCAGGATTTTATATCGATCGCATTCGGAACAGTCTGATTACAGATCTGAAGCATAATGTTTAGGAAATCTCCGCTTCTACTACAACCGCGATTGAAATACGGATTCATGATCATATGTCAACCTTGGAGAACATATCCTATATGCTGCAGAATGAGCATACCACCGATACGGAAAAGCTGCTTCAGGCACTGATGAGTGCCAGTGCAAACAGTGAATTTATGCGTTACGGCATTACCGATGAAAAGGGAAACTGTCTGACAACGGACGGAATGCAGTTTTATGTGGGAGACCGGGAATATTTCAAAGAAGCTCTGAAGGGGAAATCCTCCTTCTCCAATACCCTGCATGATAAAATCGGGGGGTATGATCTCAATGTGTTTGCCACACCGGTTCGCGCAGAGGATGGCAGTATCCGCAATGTATTGTTTGCGGCAAGCAGGACAAAGGATGTGGCAGATAAGCTGCTGATGGAAATTTATGACGGCAAGGGCTTCAGCTCCATCTGGGATGAGGAAGGAAATATCGTCCTTAATTCGAACAGTGAAACCGCCAGCAGGGCCGTACACAATCTCAAGCAGCTGAGCTTTTACGATGATTTCGGTACGGAGAAGCTGAAAAAACAGGAAAGCGGTATTGTAAAATTCAAGTCGATGAACAATGAAGACCGCTATCTCGCCTATGAACCGCTGGGCTATAACAACTGGTATGTGTTTTCCGTTGTTCCGGTGAGCGTTGTGACCAGTCAGATCAATAATGTCATTGTCATAGCGGCGGCTACCTGGTTTCTGGTAGCTCTGGTTCTCAGCGGCATCATATGCTATCTGTATATGTCACGGGTGCGCAATGAGAAGAAAATTGACAAGGTGGTATTCTATGATGATCTGACTTCCCATTATAATTACAATAAATTTCGCATGGACGTTCAGATGCTGCTGGATAAAGGGCAGGCCGACAGCTATACACTGATTGAGTTCGACGTCAGTGACTTCAAGCTGTTAAATGAATTGTATGGCTATCAGGGCGGTGATCAGCTGCTGATTACCACCATGCGGCTGTGTGAGGAAAACTGCAGCGCGGATGAGCGTTGTGCACGGATTTCCGCAGACCGTTTTATCGTCTTGTGGAAAATGCGTGATACGGATAGCATTGCGAGTCGTTATGCTGCTTTGATGGAAGCGGTTCAGGAGGATATGCGAAAGCAGCGGGAACAGTTTAAGGCTGATTTTTATGCCGGTGTATATCTGCTTCAGAATATGGATCGTGAGTTCTCTCCATGTCATGACCGCTGTATGCATGCAAAGATGCTTGGCAAGGCAGAAAAGAAACAGCGCTGTACCTTCTTCAGTGAAAAGATGTACGATACGATGCTGTATCAGAAGCGGCTGGAGGGGCAGATGGAGCAGGCATTGCAGCATAAGGAGTTTAAGGTCTTTCTGCAGCCGAAGGTTACACTGCGTGATGATATTGTCCACAGTGCGGAGGCACTGGTGCGCTGGGATTCTCCGATATTCGGCATGATTCCGCCGATGGCCTTTATCCCGCTGTTTGAAAAAAACGGATTTCTGGAACAGCTGGACATGTATATGATGGATGAAGTCTGTCAGTTTCTAAAGAAGTGGGAGCAAACGTATCCCTCGCTGCGTATTTCCATCAATGTTTCCAGAATGTATATCTTCCGCCCCGGCTTTGCGCGGCGAGTACTCGAAATTGTTGAGCGCAACGGCGTTTCCACAAAGCAGCTGGAAATAGAAATAACGGAAAGTGTGATTTTTGACCGCAGCTTGGAGCTGTTCGCCATTATTCAGGAGCTGCGTTCCTATGGGTTCCGTATTTCCATGGATGATTTTGGAAGCGGCTATTCCTCATTGAATATGCTGAAGGATATTCCCATCGATACCATCAAGCTGGATCAGGTGTTCTTTCAGACTAACCACGGCAATACGCAGCGTGCCAGAGATATTGTCGGCGGCGTTTTGAGTCTTGCTAAGACGCTTGGTATTCACAGTGTGGCAGAAGGAATTGAAGAGGCGGATGAGGTTGTGTTCCTAAAGGAGCATGGCTGTGATGAAATTCAGGGCTATTATTATTCCAAGCCACTGTGTGTGGAGGATTTCGAGGCCTATATATGCAGGCAGAATGCAGATAAATGATGTGTTACAGCAGGATTGTGAAAAAGGTTCAAGGCTGTCCGTGAATGGATTGCTTTGAACCTTTTTATGGTATGGCATTTTTTTAAATACCATATCACTGCGAATTGCAAATATCTGATCATACGGGGTCTATTGCAGGTCATTCACCTGCCTAATCCACGCCGCTGCACTGGCATCACTCGGCATACGCCAGTCACCGCGCGGGGAAAGACAGATAGAACCTACCTTAACGCCGTCCGGCATTGCGTTTCGCTTGAATTGCTGTGTAAAGAAGCGACGGTAGAATATCCGCATGGTATCAAGGATAACCTTACGTTCTTCCTGTGGAAAGGCGAGCATTGCAAGCTTTAGTATCTTGGCAGGGGCATAGTGATTTCTCAGCATGTGGTAGAGGAAAAAGTCGTGATATGCATAGGAGCCGATGGCATCCTCCGTTATCTGTGCGATTTCATCATCTGCCTTCGGTGGCAGAAGCTCCGGCGAAACCGGTGTCGCACAAATATCATCCAATACATCCGCAATATCTGTTTTCTCTGTTTTTCGCATTTCCTGCGCATATGTTTTCACGAGATGGCGTACCAGTGTTTTGGGAATGGATGCATTGACACCATACATGGACATATGATCTCCGTTATAGGTACACCATCCCAGAGCAAGCTCGCTCAGATCACCGGTACCCAAGACAATGCCGTTGTATGTATTGGCTAAATCCATCAGAATCTGCGTTCTCTCTCTTGCCTGTGTGTTCTCATAGGTGATGTCCAGTTGTTTCGGGTCATGCCCGATATCGTGGAAATGCTGCTCGCATGCATCATGTATGGAAATTTCTTTCACACTTGTATGCAGGGCAGCCATCAGCTTATGGGAATTGCCGCGTGTTCGCCTTGTGGTGCCAAATCCCGGCATGGTTACTGCAAGGATACCCTTGCTGTTGAGACCGAGCCTTTCAAACGCCATATGTGCTACGAGCAGCGCCAGCGTGGAATCCAGACCTCCGGATATACCGATAATCAGCTGTGTACAATTGATTTTCTTCAATCGCTGTGCAAGTCCGGCAGCCTGCATATGCAAAATCTGCATACAGCGTTTGCTGCGCTGTGCATCCTCTCCTGGTACAAACGGATAAGGAGAGATCTCACGCATCAGCTGCAACGGCTGCGTGATCGGGGCAGTTCGTATCGTAACCTCTGTATAGGTGCAGCTGTCCTGAATCTGCATCGCTGTATGAAATTTCAGCCGCTCACTGCGGCATTTTTCCAGGTCGATTTCCCCATAGAGAATGTGTTCCTCTTCCAGTATTTCGGATTCTGAAATGATGGTGCCGTTATCTGCGATGATGTCATGTCCGCTGAATACCAGATCGCTTGTACTTTCACTGACACCTGCCGAGGTATAGACATAGCCGCACATGTTTTTGGCGCTGTGTGTTGTGATTATCGCCTTGCGATATTCGCTTTTGCCGACTGTTTCATTACTGGCAGACAGATTGACGATTACATTGGCTCCATGCCCGGCATGTCTGGTAGATGGGGGAATAGGCACCCAGAGGTCCTCACACACCTCGGCGGCAATTACAGCGCCGCTTGTTTCATCATGAATCAAAAGATTCGGTGTGAAGGGTACAGACTTTCCAAACAGACGGATCGTATCCAGCATGCGCTGCTCACTGTCTGAAAACCACCGCTTCTCATAAAATTCATTATAATTCGGGACATAGGTTTTGGGAACGATGCCGAGAATATCATGCTTATATAGAAACGCTGCACAGTTAAACAGATGATTCCCCTGTCGAAGGGGAAGACCGACTGCAAGGATGGCTTCACTTTCATTCTCATCCCGCAGTGCTTTCAAGGCTGCCAGACAATCATCCAGCAACAGATTTTGATACAGCAGATCCTGACAGGTGTAAGCACACAGCGACAATTCAGGAAACACCGCAAGCCGTATATCGGGGCGCAGGGTATGTAGCAGTCTCTGCATGGTCTTTCGATTGGTCTCCACATCCGCAATCTGAACAGCAGGCGTAATACACGCAACATGAAAGTATCCGTAATTTTCCATAATATCTGACCTCACTTTCCTGTTTAGTATAAGCAAAAAGTAAGCAAAATACAATAAATTCATATATGGAAGGTGAATGCATACCTTGTAATGCAGTACAAAAAGCGATACAATGGAAACAGGAAAGGATTGTGAAACTATGCTTGTCCACTCGGACAAAAGAAAAAAGCGTACATCCAAACAATATATACAGCCGGGCCCGTTTCAATAGAGAAGGGTATTTCTTTATGGAAAAGTGAGGCTGAATATACAATGAATAAAGAAAAAATGAATTATGAACAGCGTCTTCTGCATGTGACGGTCGCTGCGGGAATTCTGTTTTCCGTAATCGAGGTCATGATGGCAATCTATACAAATTCACAGGCGGTGCTGATGGACAGTATCTATGACGGTGCGGAGGCTGTTGTCCTTGCGCTGATGGTCTTTCTTGTACCGCTGCTGTACCGCCCGTATTCGGAGCGCAAGCCATATGGCTACTCCCAGCTGGAGTCCTTCTTTTTGTTGATGAAGGGAGGTTTTCTGGCAGCTGTAACTATTGGATTGATCGTTGGTAATGTACAGATGATCGTTAATGGCGGAAATCATGTGGATCAGGGAATGATTGGCTGGTTTGAGCTGTTTCTGGCAGTGCTGTCCGCTGTCATACTCATCGCCTTACTGGTGATGAATCGCCGTGTCGATTCTCCTTTGATAAAAGCGGAGCTGCTGGGCTGGAAAATTGATGTGTGCAGCAGCATCGGTGTTGCCGCTGCGTTTCTGTGTGCCGGCCTGTTGGCCGATACCTCGCTTGCGTGGCTGTCTCCCTATGTGGATCAGATTATCGCCATCGTCATTGCGATGATCATGCTGCCGCAGCCATGGCGTATGATGAAGGATGCATTTCGCAGTCTGATTCTGTTTGCGCCTGAGGAGGATGTAACACAGCGGATTCGAAGGCTGGCGGATCATGAATTCGAACGGTATTCCTATGAACCAACCTTTTATAATATCATACAGACCGGACGAAAGCTTTGGGTGGAAATATACATCCGCAACGATACCAATATGATCAATGTGACGCAGCTTGCGGCTATACAGAAGCAGCTGAGCAGCTCCCTGCAGGATATTTATGATGATGTCTATGTGGAAATCACACCGGATATCAAAGAAGCGGCAGGCTGATTCTCAGGTATATGTAATTTGAAAAACGGCTTACAGCATCCTCGCAGAAAGGTCAAGTGCAGGACAGCCTGAAAGTCCATCACTTTAGCTTATTCTAAAGGTGAACAGTATACTATCGTCAGAAAAGGAAGCCCCTGTACACGAAGGACTTCCTTTTTCAAAAGACATCCTGTAGCGAATTGGGTTCTTTCTCAATTGCAGGTAAACGTAAAATAGGGAGACTTCCAACTATTGCAGTTATCAATACAAGTTGAAGTCTCCCCTTTTGCAAACACCCTAAAGTAAGAAAGAACCGCGAATTGCTGTACAGGATGTCTGTTTTATTTTTTTATGTGTTTATTCTTTGGTCAGTAAATCCAGATTATCCAGATATTCACTTTCGAATGCAAGCTTTTTTTCTGCATCATTTGTATATTTCTTAACCAGAGCACTGGATTTGATTACCGGCTGCAATGTTCCGGCACCGGCTACACAGCCACCCGGACATGCCATACCCTCCAGCAGATAGCCGTTTCTTTTTCCAGCCTTTGCCATCATCAGCATGGTGCGGCAGTTTTTCAGACCTTCAGCGGAATCGATCAGAACCTCCTTGTCCGGATGCTCCTTCTGAATACACTGCTTCACCGCATTGGCAACGCCTCCGCTGACTGCAAAGCCACGACCATTGGCAGTGCCTTCCTCAAATGGAGCGTCTGCCTCGACCTGCGGCAGGTTGATTCCCTTTGCTTCAAACATTCCCATTACCTCTTCAAAGGTCAAGACAAAATCCACATCACTTCTCACACTTTTCCGGCTGGCTTCCAGCTTCTTTGCGGCGCAAGGTCCGATGAAAACAACCTTTGCGTCCGGCTTCTGCTTTTTGATCAGCCGTCCGGTCAGTACCATCGGAGTCAAAGCCATGGAAATATACGGCTTGAAGTCCGGGAACAGCTTTTTCGCCATAACAGACCATGCAGGACAGCAGGAGGTCGCCATGAACGGCTGCTCAGCCGGTACCTTGCTCAGGAAATCCTCAGCTTCCTCCACTGTACAAAGGTCAGCACCGATTGCAACTTCAACAACATCCGCAAAGCCAAGCTCCTTTAATGCTCCTTTTACCTTTTCCGGTGTGACAGTCGGTCCAAACTGGCCGACAAAGGCAGGGGCAATCGCGGCAATAACCTCCTTACCGGACTTCATCGCATGAATGGTTTGGAAAATCTGTCCCTTATCGACAATGGCACCGAATGGACAATTCACCAGACACATACCGCAGGATACACACTTATCATAGTCGATTTCCGCCCGACCCAGCTCATCGGAGGTGATGGCATCCATACCGCAGCTTCTTGCACAAGGACGCTCCAGCTTATTGATTGCACCATATGGACATACATCCATACAGCGTCCGCATTTGATGCATTTTTCCTGATCGATGTAGGATTTTCCGTTCACCATAGAGATCGCATCCTTTGGACATACCTCCTTGCATGGATGTGCCAGACAGCCCTGACACGTATCGGTTACCACAACCGTCTTTTCCGGACATGCATTGCAGGCAAACTTGATAACGTTTACCAGTGGGTCATCGTAATATTTTTCGGCGATGGCACTCTCTTCAATACCATCACTCAAGGAAGAATGCTCATCCATTCTTCTTACAGGAAGACCGATTCCAAGACGCAGGCGCTCACCAACAATGGCACGCTCCAGAAAAATAGAATCACGGTAAGTAGCACGTTCTCCCGGGATAATTTTAAATGGCAGCTTTTCAATACTGCTTGCATAATCTCCGCCTTCATAGGCAAGGCGGGCGATTTCTGTAAAGACATTTCTTCTTATATCAGTTACTGAATTGTAAATACCTCTCATAACGTTTCACCTCGATTCCATTATACTGTATTTATTTCTATTTGTAAGCAGGAAATGTAAATTTGTGAAATTTTTCGTTACCTTCATAATCAATCGCTTTTTCAGTGTATGACAGCGATAAGCCATGAGACAAAGGAAATGAATAAGGAGCATGGTAGACAAAAATTCCAAGCAGCAGGAATGAAAGCATCGTGTTCCAGCAGGGTGGCCTGCGGTATGCATCCCTTATAAATACTCATAGAGGAAAAAATTTGATATGTTTTATGCATACGATACTGCGGCAATGCATATCGCGGTGTATGTTTCGATTTGAATGGAAATCCGGTGATGAAAAGCAGCAGAGGTTTTTCAGCCGTAAGGTACACAAGCAGACAGAATTCTGCTATAATTTCAGAAACAAAGGAAACAGGTGATGGTATGGAAATCGAAGGATTGGTAAAGAAACAGCGTGCATATTTTCGCACGCAGGCAACAAAGGATTTGGAAATACGCCGAAATGCATTGAAGAAGCTGCGTTCAGCAATTCGCGACATGGAAGCGGAAATTCATGCGGCTCTGCGCGCAGACCTCAATAAATCCGATATGGAAGCGTATATGAGCGAAACTGGTATGGTGCTGAGTGAGCTGACCTATCAGCTTCGCCATATGGAGCAGTGGGCAAAGCCAAAGCGCGTACATACACCACTTGCACAGTTTTCAGCAAAAAGCTGGACGCAGTTTGAGCCTTATGGGGTAGTTCTGGTAATGGCGCCGTGGAATTATCCGTTCCAGCTTTCACTGGAGCCGGCGATTGGCGCGATAGCGGCAGGGAATACGGTCATCATCAAGCCGAGTGCCTATGCGAGCGCAACCTCTGCCATCATCGCAAAGCTGATTCGACGTTGCTTTCCCAGTGAATATGTGGCAGTGGTTGAGGGAGGACGCCGTGAAAATACAGAGCTGCTGGAGCAGCGCTTTGATTATATCTTTTTTACTGGCGGAGTAGAGGTCGGCCGTCTGGTCATGGAAAAGGCCAGCAGATATCTGACACCCCTCACGCTGGAGCTTGGCGGTAAAAGTCCATGCATTGTAGATAGGAGCGCAAATTTGAAGCTGGCTGCCCGCCGTATTGCGTTTGGGAAGTTCCTGAATGCGGGACAGACCTGTGTTGCCCCGGATTATGTATATGTAGAGGCATCGGTGAAAAATGAGTTTCTGGCTTATCTGCAGGACAGTCTGCATACCTTTTTTCAGGGAAGTGCCATGGATTGTGCAACCTATCCGAAAATCATCAATAAAAAGCATTTTGACCGCCTTTGTGCACTCATGCAGGAGGGAAGCATCTGTATGGGCGGAGCCATCCGTGAAGAAACGTGTCAAATCGAGCCAACGGTAATTGAGAATATCTCATGGGACAATGCCATCATGCAGGAGGAAATCTTTGGTCCGCTGCTTCCGATACTGACCTTTACGGATCTGGATGAGGTTGTACAGACACTTCTGGATAAGGAAAAACCTCTGGCATTGTATCTGTTCAGCGAGCAGAAGCAGAATCAGCACAGGGTGTTGTCAGCTCTGAGCTATGGGGGCGGCTGCATCAACGATACGATTATTCATCTGGCAACGAGTGCGATGGGCTTTGGCGGTGTTGGTCAAAGCGGGATGGGAAGCTATCACGGCTATGACAGCTTTCAAACCTTCTCTCACCGCAAGAGTATCGTAAAAAAAGCGAACTGGATCGATCTGCCTTTTCGCTATCACCCCTATACAGCATGCAAGCAGCGCCTGGTGCGTCTGTTTCTGAAGTAGGTGTTTATGCGTCAGAGAAAGCTAACGGTCATCCTGCTTTGCATCCTGCTATTGCTGTATGCGGGAAATGCGCTTGTGCAGGCGTTTAACCGCGAGAACGGCATACCGATTATCGGCTATCACCATATTGTTCCGGATGCTGATAAACAGGCCTTCTTCCCGAACAACATGTGGGTGATCTCCCTCTCTGATTTTGAACGGCAGATGCAGCTGTTAAAGGAGGAGGGCTACCACAGTGTGACACTGGAGGATGTATACGCCTGGAAGATGGGGAAGAAAGATCTGGATGAGAAAAGTATTGCCATCACCTTTGATGACGGATTTTATTCAACGACGAAACTTGCACAGCCGGTATTGAAGCGCTATGGCTTTACCGGCTCGGTATTCGTGATTGGCTCGGCTATTGATGAGCAGCACGGTCCCTATGATCCTAAGCTTCGCCAGCATGCTTCCCATGCGGATATGCAGGATGAACGTGTGCTGCAGTATTACTCACATTCCTATGATCTTCATCATAAGAGTGCGGATGGCTTTCGCATCGATCGGCTGAACGATGAACAGCTGCAAAGGGATACGGAGCAGGCCGCAAAGCAGGGCTCTATCACCTATTACGCATATCCGTATGGGAAATATAATAAAAGAATACAGAAAATTCTAAAGGATAACGGCACGCGCCTTGCCTTTGGATACAATGAGAACCGCAAAGCAAAACGCAGTGATGATTCCTATGCACTGCCGCGGTTTAATGTAAACGCCTATACCAGACTGGATGTATTCCGCGCCATGCTGGAAAGCAAGTAAGAAAAAAACACAGATTTTCCCTCCACCATTGTGATACGCCTATGTTGGGCATCGGACATTTGCATATAGTGGATTGAGATGGATGAAATCTCATATAAAGGAGGAAATCTTACATGTATAACTCAAGATGCAATTGTTCTTCCAACAGCGGACGCGGGTCTTCCTGCGCACGCAATGGAGAAAGAATTCTGGTAAACCAGTCCGGCTGCAATACGGAAAGCCGTTCCCGTTGTTCCTGTGTCAACACCTACCGTCCGGGCTGCGGTGGTAATCATGGCAGCTGCGGCTGTCATCACCATGACAATGACTGCGGTTGTGGAAGCAATGGAAACTCTCATGGCTGTGGCTGCGGCAATCACCGTCCGTGTCCGCCAAGACCGTGTCCGCCACGCCCTAGCTGTGAGGACCGCTGCCGTGAGCAGTATCGCCGCTGCATGAGAAACTGCCGACTGCGTGATGATGATCTGCGTGAGGATTATGCGGAAGCATTCGACTATGATGAAACAGATAGAAAATACGAAGAGTACGAAGAATACGAAGATTAACAGCTGATTCCTTTTTCAGGCGATTCATATAACAAACGGACTCCTGCATGTATTGCAGGGGTCTTTACTATTGTGGGAATTTGCATATTTGGCGAATTAGAATTATTTACAGTTATAGTTCATTTCTGCAGTTTTTCTAAAATACTTTCCGGATACATGATATGTTCACATTATATACAGTATCCATATATCCATCTTTGCGATTTGTCTTTCAGAATTTCCTTGGACATTTTTATTTGATAGAGGAGTTGAGAATGGTTTGAATATTCTGTTGTATTTCGATCGGCATCTGTGATACACTGGTAAAACGAAAAAAAGGAGGAGCAGTCCCATGAAAAAACATGAGCAAACCATAATGATGATGTATGCATCTCAATCACAAAAGCCCCGGCCTTTCTGCATGTCAGTCTGAGCGATATTTTTTTTCGCGTTCCTATAGAATTTCAACACAAGGCACCTTTTTCTATATCATAATGTACAAGTCTGTCAATTATCGGCGGACATTGTAGCGACTACTTCATTCGCCATAAAAATAACAGTGACAGAGGACCACCTGATCATATTCCTGAAGCAAAACATGAAAAAAGGAAAGAAGGGATATGACCATGCGTGAAACAATAAATTGATATATTCAAAATAAAAACAGTCAGCATAGTGAGATATACCAATTATATGCCCATTTGCAATAACTTCGTTCTTTATTTTTCAATGCAGTTTAAACAGGATAGTATACTTCGGCTTAACTGGGAATGTAGCAAAATTGTGTAAACAAGCTGAAATGAATCTGCTTTAAGCCAAAAAATACCTGCCCTTTCTTATGAAGATGCTTATGAAGATTTATACAGAGGTATTGCGTAAAAGCGTTAAATATACTATAATTGCGTTATATCGCATTTAGAAAGATACCTAGGCAATATCAAAGCGATAGAAATAGAAGTGGAGTCTTTTATAGAATTCACTTCTTTTTGTATTCACTATTCTTAAAATAGCAGTTCCATCATATATTCCGAAAGGATATAAGTATTGAGTAAGCTCGATTATGTCAATAAGTGGTAAATAGGTGACTGCTTTTATTTTTTACCTCATGAAGAAATCCAGCTTGCAACCCGGGAGTTTATTCATTCATGACAATTTCATTTCACTGTGTTAGAATGAAGCTAGTCATAGGAGGAATGAATTATGGATAGAGCAGTAACCACCTTGTTTATGCTGATGTCAGTAGATGGGAAAATCAGTACCGGGTCATCGGATGAATTGGATGTCGATAAAGACTTTCCTAATATAACCGGCGTTAAGGAGGGACTTCATCAATATTATTGCTGTACCTGCTGTGAAACCGATAACTCCTGAATAATCGATTCCCTGCTGAAATGCAATGCATTAAAGCATATGCCCCAGGGAAATGAAATTCATGGTCGGAAAAGCAGAAGGATATTGCAGGCTGTTACCTACATATGCCTTCAAAGAGCAGAAGCTTCTGTTTCTTCAGCATCAGTAAATGTAATTGCTTTATGTGGATATATTGATCAGGAGGTGGGCTGCCTGCTGGAAACCGGACAAGCGAAATAAAAGGAAAAACCATGTAATGCATTCGGATTTTATGTATGCCTTTCACAGGAATCGGATATCCGCAGACAATTATGGAAAGGGCTTTGTTCAGATTAGACTGTACATTCCCTTTTTTGTTAAGTATAATCTACATAACAGGCTTTATTGACACAAATGGTCTAGCCTCTCCTGAGGCTAGTGGATCTAAATAAATTGCCCTCGTAATGCGGATATCAAATCCATGGTCTAGCCTCTTTTGAGGCTAGTGGATCTAAATCTTTTCACGGAGTGATATATCATTACGTTACCTGTCTAGCCTCTCCCTGAGGTTAATGGATCTTAATTCAAGGTCGGTAAAACTAAATATGAATACAAAGCTTTGTGTTTGCAGTAGCTTTACATAGAATCACCATCTTTGTACCACCCTGATTCGTGGGATGACCAGCTATATCTATTTTATATCCATAACAAAAGTCATGGATGAGTTACACAAAGAGCTGTTAAAGGATGCAGGAAGTTCTGGAAAGCTTTTGCTTCAGCTGAAAAATCGGCATAGAACGATATGCGTTGAATATAACTCGGCGTAAATCTGTGAAAGCGGTTGTTCTTCATGGAAGGGGAAATGGACATGGAGCAGAATTCAAAAGACAGTATAGAGAAAACAAAACAAGGATTTGAAGAAAGCTTCAAAAAAGCAGCATATTATGATATGCAAACACAGGACGCTTCACACCTGGAAGCAATCCTGAGTTTTCTACCGATACGTCCGGGCATGAAAATACTGGATCTGGGAACAGGAACAGGTTATCTTTCCTTTGCAATTGCGAAGCGATATCCGGACTGTGAAATATATGGGCTGGATATCGTTGCGGAAACATTATGCAGGAATCGTGATAAAGCAAATGCTTTACATAGGAGGAATCTGCATTTTATATGCTATGAAGGTATAGACTTTCCATTCGAAGCTGTAACCTTTGATATGGTCATAACCCGCTATGCTCTGCATCATTTTCCCGCAATTACGCAAACATTTCAGGAAGTATATCGTGTATTGCGGCAAAAAGGCTGTTTCTTTCTCTGTGATCCAGCACCCAATGAAGATGATGAAAAACGATTTGTCGATGCTTATATGCAGATGAAAAAGGATGGACATATCAAATTTTATACGCTGGATGAATGGCGGCAGCTTGCAGAGACTGCCGGTTTTACATACCATGATTCTTTTGAAACACAGATCAGATTTCCCAGAAAAATGGATGCTGCGTTCGGATTGGAATGCATTATGAAATCCTTTGCTGAAAAGACGGTCAGCGGATATGATATTGAAATACTGCAGGATGAAATCTGGATTACGGAAAAGGTTCAGAATGTGATGTTCCTGAAATAGTGCGCATGCAAAACGCAAGGTGCGTTGTATAGCAGGCAGTAGGAAAGATCATAAACAGGAGGCGATAACGATGGCAAACGAAAATAACATAGATTATGATGGAAAAAGCTTCATTCCAAAGCTTAACAGTGTGAATGGCGAGGTCAGTGAGCAGACTGTATTTCATTACCATCAAAAGGATACTGTCATATGGGCAGAATATGCAGGCGGAGATATCTTGAAGGGATTTCTGATTGGAACTGTGGATGAAGCAGGAATGCTGGACTTTACCTATCAGCACCTGAATATAAAGAAAGAAATCAAAATCGGGAAGTGCCACAGTATACCAGTTGTTCTAAAGGATAACTGCATAGAATTACATGAGCAGTGGCAGTGGCTCAATGGTGACCACAGTAAGGGAACCTCCATTCTCATAGAAATATAAGAAGCATATGGATAACAGGACGAAAAGGAGAAGGTGAATTATGAATTACGAAAATACGGAGGGCTGCAGAATCATTCAGGCAGGATTCCAAGAACAGACATTGCAGGTGGTACGTACGATCACCAGAGAAACGATACAGGAAATCTATCCTCACTATTATCCGAAGGGCGCAGTAGATTTTTTTCTATCGCACCATAATGACACAGGAATTCGTCAGGACTTGGAAGCCGGCAGTATTTATCTTTTATTGAATGAGAAGCAGCTTGCCGTCGGTACTGTCACGCTGAAGAATCATGAGATATGCAGGCTGTTTGTTCTGCCGGCACACCAGAAAAAGGGATATGGCCGCAGGCTAATGGATTTTGCAGAGCAGAAAATATTCGAATGTACAGATATTTGCAGACTTGATGCATCACTGCCGGCAAAGGCAATCTATATGAAACGCGGCTACAGGGAAAGTGCATATCATATCATACCGACAGAAAACGGTGATTTCCTATGCTATGATGTGATGCAGAAAACAAAGAATACAGATAAATAAACAGGTGTCGATCGGCATCCTCCACACAATCGTACAGCATGTCATGCAGAAAGCGAATGTGTGGATATACAATTCTGGAATGTATGCAGAACAGATGTGCTGGCACTGGTACATATGGGGAATGCGACTCCATATAGATGCGGCCGTTTAAAAGAAGAACCGCAAAATGCATAACTGTCTCTTATACAAGCCCCCTATGATTCATATTACAGAACAACTCTGATTTCGTATATTCGTAGAAAGGATACATAAAACAGATACAAAACAGAGAACATATGCAAATGGTGACGTACTCTCACCACATATGCTATGACTAGCATAGAAGTGGGAGCTTCTTGTTCGATAGAACCAATGTCCGGGAATGTGAAGAATTATGTGTAAGTAAAAATCGACAGTTTAGATAGTAGATGACGAATCATGTCTAATCATCATCTGTTTATGTATTATCAGTATGCCCAATTCATCAAGGGTTATACTGATTTTTTTATAT
>OCAS01000236.1_pt1 | contig 55691 bp, 42 predicted proteins | sample 1550751 | NCBI WGS metagenome assembly OCAS01 (sample SAMEA2580301, study PRJEB22360) | human gut metagenome | biome: human gut; feature: human-associated habitat; material: faeces | place: Denmark | collected 2008/2010
GAGGGGGCTGTTCGCCCTTAGTCCCACCCCCTCGGAATCCCTGAACCTTTCCCTCCCTGCCGCCCGCTCTCCCTTTTCCGGCCAGACTGTGAAAAAGTCCGCGTATCTACCACCACAAAACCCCTATTTTACTTAATCAACCGTTACCACACGCAAGATATTGGTGTGTGCCGCAGGCTCATGCTTGTTCGTCGGGCTTACCACTCCGGCCGTTACAATGACAAGATCGTCTTCCTTCACGATATTCTTGGCCTTTAACAGCTCGATGGAGGAATAGATCAGAACGTCGGTGGACTCTGCACGCTTTGCATGGAACGGCTTAACGCCCCAGTAGAGCTGCATCTGACGCACAGCGGAAGCGCTCGGTGACAGACCGATTACCAGGGACTCCGGTCTCCATTTGGAAAGCATTCTCGTCGTAAATCCGGTGATGCTCGGCGCAACGATGGCTTTCGCATTTAAGTCGTGGGCGGTTCCCACGGATGAAGAACAGACGGCGTTGGAGATGTTATGCACGTTGGCAGCGGATACACGGCGTTTCCGGTACGCGGAGTAATCGAGATGCTTCTCTGTCTCCTCCACGATGGAGGCCATCATCGACAGCGCTTCCACCGGATACTTGCCCATAGCGGTCTCGCCGGACAGCATCACCGCGTCGGTTCCGTCATATACGGCGTTGGCCACGTCGGTAACCTCGGCTCTCGTCGGGCGCGGATTGCGGATCATGGAATCCAGCATCTGAGTCGCGGTGATAACCGGTTTGCAGGCTACGTTGCATTTTTCAATAATCATCTTCTGGATATACGGTACTTCCTGAGCCGGGATCTCCACACCCATGTCGCCGCGGGCTACCATGATTCCGTCGCTGGCCTCGATGATCGCGTCCAGGTTCTCAATGCCTTCCGCGTTCTCGATCTTAGCGATTACAGCCATGTTGGAGCCATGCTCGGAAAGGATTTCCTTAATCTCAAGAATCGCAGCAGCGGTTCTTACAAATGACGCCGCGATAAAATCAAAGCCCTGCTCGATACCGAATAAGATATCGGCTTTATCCTTCTCTGTCAGCGCCGGAAGCTTGACCTTTACGTTCGGCACGTTCACGCCCTTCTTCTCGCCCAGCTCACCGCCGTTTACAACGCTGCAGACAATATTGTTTCCATTCACTTCCACAACATCCAGTTCGATCAGGCCGTCGTCGATCAGAATCTTGTTGCCTGCCTTCACATCCTCGTGCAGGCGCTCATAGGTGATGTGGCCCATCGTCTCGTCGCCGATGATGTCATCGGTTGTAAGCGTATACGTCTGGCCTTCCACCAGGGTAACCTTCTTTCCGTCCTTTAAAACGCCGGTACGGATCTCCGGTCCCTTTGTATCTAAAAGAGCGGCGATCGGTAAATCCAGCTCCTCTCTGACACTCTTTAACATATCGAGACGCGTTTTCTGCTCCTCGTAATCTCCATGGGAAAAATTAAATCTTGCAACATCCATGCCGTTCTCGGCAAGTGCCTTCATTAAATTGCGGTCATTCGTGTTCGGACCCATGGTGCAGATAATTTTAGTTCTCTTCATTGATTTCCTCCAAGCTGGTTATTTCGTGGTTTTCCGGGCTTCGTCTTCCTCCCGGGTAACGTGTTTATGTGTATATAAATGCTCGGAACAGTACTCATAACTGCCTTCGCATTTGGAACAATAGCGGAATTCCAAGTTCGGATCATCCTTCTCCGTCCTGCCGCAGACCGCGCATTTGTGATGGGTGCTTCCCTGGGGCATGATCTTCGTCTGCCTCTGGAAATCCCGTTTGCGCTTAATCTCTTTCGGATTCACCCGGTTAAAGTTCCTCGTCATAAAGAAGAACAGGATGAAGTTTAACAGAGACAACACGATGGTGACACGAACGCTCGTTCCCCCTTTGACAAAGCCGTACAGGAAGTAGATACCATTAAACAGAGCCAGCCATTTCGCCTTGATCGGAATAACGAAAAACAGCAGGAATTCCAGATCGGGAAATGTCGCAGCAAAGGCAAAAAACAGGGAAAAGTTTAAGAATTCGGTTGTCAGATACACCGGCGTGCCAAAGAATACATACAGAATCAGCGACGCCGCCACATGGCCGATAATTCCCATGAAGAAATACACATTAAACCGGAATGCCCCCCATACACGTTCCAGCGTATTTCCTACCATATAGTATAAATACATGGAAATCAGGCTTCCAAAGATACCGCCTCCTGGCGGGTAAATCATAAATGTCACGATTCTCCAGATCTGACCGTGCAGAATCGCCTGCGCGTCCAGCGATAAAAACCGCCAGTAAAATCCCGGGGCGAACATCTCCATTAAGAGTCCGACGCCGTACATCAGGATAATATAATACATCAGGTTCGGAATCGCATACCGTTTAAACTTGCGTTCCAGATTGTAAAAAAATTTCATTCTTTCATCCTTCTCACATACATTGATAACAGATCAGAACAGATCTTTTTTTGAAAAGATCCAGGCTACGATCAGCGTCAGCACCAGCGTAAATCCCAGGACAATCAAAAATCCGTAAGGGCTGTCTGCAAACGGCATTCCACTTGAATTCACGTTCATTCCGTAGAAGCTGGCCACCATGGTCGGTATGGACATGACGATGGTGATGGTCGCCAGAAACTTCATGACGATATTCAGGTTATTGGAAATAACGGAGGCAAATGCATCCATGGTGCCGCTCAAAATTCCGCTGTAAATGTTGGCCATCTCGATGGCCTGCTTGTTCTCGATGATAACGTCCTCCAGAAGGTCCGTGTCCTCCGGATACTTCTTGATTTTCTCGTTTCTCATCAGCTTTTCCAGTACGACTTCGTTGGACCGTAAGGAGGTCGTGAAGTATACAAGGCTCTTCTCCAGCTCCAGGAGCTCGATGAGTTCCCGGTTCTTCGTGGACTTGTGAAGCTTTTCCTCGATAACGCCGCTCTTCTTGTCGATGATTCTCAGATACTGAAGGAAAAGCGATGCGTTTTTATAAAGCACCTGCAGAATGAACCTGGTCTTCATATACGTGTGGAAATCTCTCACACGGCCGTCCATAAACGCCCCCAGTACCGGTGTCTCTTCCAGGCAGACCGTGATGATGACCTCTTCCGTCGTGATGATGCCCATAGGGATCGTCACATACCAGTCCTTGTCGTTTCGTTCCTCGATACTCGGAATATCCACCAGGATTAAGGTGTAATTATCCTCGGTTTCAATACGGGAACGCTCTTCTTCATCCAGAGGCGCCCTTAAATCATCGGGATCAATCCCGTAAGTGTTGGCAATCTCCAGAATCTCCGTTGCCGTAGGGTTTGTAAGCGCGATCCAGGATCCTGGTGACAGCTCATCCTTTTGGTGAATCAGACCGTTCTCTGTTTTAAAAATGCGAATCATGAGATACTTCCCCCTTTACTTGGCATACTTAGACTTATACATTATAGAGTCCCATACCTTTTTTGTCAAACGAACTTTAAACAGATTTGGCGATCTTACACAAATTTTACTATTTTTTAACACTTTTTAACACAGCACGGCGATTGTATTATTTCTTATTTTATGGTAAACTGGGTGCGGTGAGCCCGACAACTTACTTATACACGAAGGAGGCAGGGGAGTATCCCCGCGCATATGACTACATATAACACGTTAGGAATCGATATCGGTTCTACCACCGTTAAGATTGCAATATTAGACGGTGATCATCACATATTGTTCGCTGATTACGAACGGCATTTTGCCAATATACAGGAAACGCTGGCGAGCCTCTTGAAAAAAGCCTACGACTTGCTCGGTCCCATGGACTTACGGCCTGCCATTACCGGCTCCGGCGGACTCACGCTGTCGAAGCATCTGGAGATTCCATTTATTCAGGAAGTCGTTGCGGTAGCCGCTTCTCTTACTGATTATGCCCCACAGACCGATGTTGCAATCGAACTTGGCGGAGAAGATGCAAAAATCATCTATTTTACCGGAGGCATCGACCAGCGTATGAACGGTATCTGCGCAGGCGGCACCGGTTCTTTTATTGACCAGATGGCTGCGCTCTTACAGACAGACGCGGCCGGACTCAATGAATATGCGGCGGATTACAAAGCGATCTACCCGATTGCGGCCCGCTGCGGCGTTTTCGCTAAATCTGATATCCAGCCTCTCATCAACGAGGGCGCTACGAGAGAAGACCTGGCGGCATCCATCTTTCAGGCGGTGGTCAACCAGACCATCAGCGGCCTGGCCTGCGGGAAGCCAATCCGGGGCAATGTAGCATTTCTGGGAGGTCCGCTTCATTTCCTGCCGGAGCTCCGTAAGGCATTTATCCGCACGCTGCATCTGAGCGGAGACGCGATCATCGCCCCGGAGAACTCTCATTTATTTGCCGCCATCGGCGCGGCCTTAAACGCGGAGGAACGCGGCGCGCTCCTGTCCGTGGAAGATTTAATTACCCGTTTATCCTCCGGAATCCGGATGGAATTCGAGGTAAAGCGCATGGATCCGCTGTTTGCAGACCAGGCGGATTACGATGAGTTCACAAGACGCCACGAGAATCACTGCGTGACAAAGGGCGATTTGTCCTCTTACCACGGGAAATGCTTCCTGGGTATCGACGCCGGTTCCACCACCACCAAGGTGGCTTTAGTCAGCGAGGACGGCACGCTCCTGTACAGCTTTTACAGCAGCAATAACGGCAGCCCTCTGGCCACAGCGATCCGGGCCATGGGCGAGATCGACAGCCAGCTGCCCGAGGACAGCAAGATCGTCTACTCCTGCTCCACCGGATACGGCGAGGCGCTCTTAAAAGCCGCGTTTCTGCTGGACGAAGGGGAAGTGGAGACCATTTCCCACTACTACGCCGCGGCGTTTTTCGAGCCGGACGTAGACTGCATCCTGGACATCGGCGGCCAGGACATGAAGTGCATCCGCATCAAGAACGGCACCGTGGACAGCGTTCAGCTAAACGAGGCCTGCTCCTCCGGCTGCGGTTCTTTCATCGAGACATTTGCCAATTCCCTGAATTTCAGTGTGGAGGACTTTGCGAGGGAAGCGCTCTTTGCAAAAAATCCCACGGATCTCGGAACCCGCTGCACCGTGTTCATGAACTCCAATGTAAAGCAGGCGCAGAAGGAAGGGGCGACCGTGGCCGACATTTCCGCCGGTCTCGCCTACTCCGTCATCAAGAATGCCTTATTTAAGGTCATCAAGATCACCAGCGCCTCCGATTTAGGTGAACACGTCGTCGTACAGGGCGGTACGTTCTACAACGACGCGGTTTTAAGAAGCTTCGAGAAGATCGCCGAGTGTGACGCGGTACGCCCCGACATCGCCGGCATCATGGGCGCCTTCGGAGCCGCGCTGATCGCCAGAGAGCGGTATGACAGTACGAAGACCACCTCCATGTTAAGCATGGAGAAGATCCTGAGCCTTCACTACGAAACCTCCATGACGCGCTGCAAGGGCTGTACCAACAGCTGCGTTCTGACGATCAACCGTTTCGACGGCGGTCGGCAGTTCATCACCGGCAACCGCTGTGAGAGAGGGCTGGGTAAGGAACGGGCCAAGAGGGAGATCCCCAACTTATTTGATTACAAATATCACCGCATGTTCGATTACGAGCCGCTGAGCGCGGATTTAGCCACAAGAGGCGTGCTCGGTATCCCGCGGGTGCTGAACATGTATGAGAACTACCCCTTCTGGGCTGTCTTTTTAAAGGAGCTGAAGTTCCGCACGGTACTTTCCCCGCAGTCCACCAGGAAGATATACGAGCTGGGAATCGAATCCATCCCCAGTGAATCGGAATGCTACCCGGCCAAGATCACTCACGGCCACATCGAGTGGCTGATCAAGCAGGGCATTAAGACCATCTTCTATCCCTGCATTCCGTACGAGCGCAACGAGACGCCTGACGCCGGCAACCATTTTAACTGCCCCATCGTCACCTCTTACGCCGAAAACATCAAAAACAACGTGGAAGAGCTGGGTACGGAAAACGTCCGTTTCCTCAATCCTTTTATGGCGTTTACCAACGAGGAGGTCCTGACAAAACGGCTGACCGAGGTCTTCTTTGAGGATTTCCAGATCCCCGCTGAGGAAGTGAAAGCGGCCGCCCACAAGGCGTGGGACGAGCTTCTGGCCTCCCGTCTGGACATGGAGAAAAAGGGCGAGGAGACACTGAAGTGGATGGAAGAAAACGACCGCCACGGCATCGTCCTTGCAGGCCGTCCCTACCATGTGGACCCGGAGATCAACCACGGAATTCCGGAACTGATCACCTCCTACGGCTTCGCGGTCCTGACAGAGGACTCCATCTCCCATTTGGGAGAGATCGAACGGCCTCTTGTCGTCACGGACCAGTGGATGTACCACACCCGCCTCTACCGTGCCGCAAGCTACGTAAAATCACAGAACAACCTGGATTTAATCCAGTTAAACTCCTTTGGCTGCGGCCTCGACGCTGTCACCACGGACCAGGTAAATGATATCTTAACCGGCTCCGGAAAGATTTATACGGTGCTCAAGATCGACGAGGTCAACAATTTAGGCGCAGCCAGAATCCGCGTCCGCTCTCTCATAGCCGCGCTCCGCGTGCGCGATAAGAAGCACTATGAGCGGAAAGTGATTTCCAGCGCCTACCACCGCATAACATTTACGAAGGACATGAAGAAGGATTATACCATCCTCTGCCCGCAGATGTCGCCGATCCATTTCGACTTAATCGAACCGGCGATCCGCTCCTTCGGCTACAAGGTGGAGGTCCTGCAGAATGACAACCGCTCCGCCATCGACACAGGCTTAAAGTACGTCAACAACGACGCCTGCTACCCCTCTTTAATCGTGGTAGGCCAGATCATGGACGCCCTGCTGTCCGGCAAATACGATTTAGACCACACAGCCATATTCATGAGCCAGACCGGAGGCGGCTGCCGTGCATCCAACTATATCGGCTTTATCCGCCGTGCCTTAGAGCGCGCCGGCATGGGCCAGATTCCGGTCATCTCCGTCAACGCCAACGGCATGGAGACGAACCCCGGATTTGCCATCACGCTGCCGCTGCTTACCAAGGCCATGCAGGCGGTCGTCTACGGCGACATTTTCATGAGGGTCCTCTACGCCACAAGGCCATACGAGAAGGAGCCCGGCTCCGCCAATGCGCTTCACCGGAAATGGAAAGAGCGGTGCATTAAGTCCCTGTCGAAGCGGATCCCGAACATGATGGAGTTTTCCCGCAATATTTCGGGAATCATCCGGGATTTCGATGAGCTTCCCAGAATTCCGGGACTCCAGAAGCCAAAGGTCGGAATCGTCGGAGAAATTCTCGTCAAGTTCTCGCCTCTGGCTAACAACCACATCGTGGAACTGCTGGAATCCGAGGGCGCCGAGGCCGTGATGCCGGATCTGATGGATTTCCTGTTATATTGCTTCTACAACAGCAACTTTAAGGCCGCCAACTTAGGAGGCAAAAAATCAAGCGCTAATCTCTGCAACATGGGAATCTCGCTCCTTGAGTATTTCCGCAGAGTAGCCCGCAGGGAACTGGTAAAGAGCAAACACTTTACCGCCCCGGCCCGCATCGCTAATCTGGCAGACATGGCCAAGGACTTCGTCTCCATCGGCAACCAGACTGGCGAGGGCTGGTTCCTGACCGGTGAGATGCTGGAGCTCATCCACAGCGGCGTCGGCAACATCGTCTGCACGCAGCCGTTCGGATGCCTCCCGAACCACATCGTGGGCAAGGGCGTCATCAAGGAGCTTCGGAGGGCATATCCGAATTCCAACATCATCGCCGTGGACTACGATCCGGGCGCAAGCGAGGTAAACCAGTTAAACCGAATTAAACTGATGCTGTCTACCGCGCAGAAGAATCTGCGTGTGCAGGATACGAAATAAGAAGAAGGCCGCCGCAGGGTTTTTAAAGCCCTGCAGCGGCCTTCTTTTCGATGCTGTGCATCTTATTCTTTATTACATGGTAATCAGGTCCGCGGCCTTCGCGGCGAACTCCTCAAACATGCGGTCCCCCTTATCTTTGGCCGCGGCCGTGGGATCGCCGTATGTACCGGACACGCTCAAGTCGCCGATGGAGGTATTGTCCATCCCGTAAAGGGGCGGCCTGTCCGGATATTCGGCCTGGGCCAGGTCCATGTGAACCAGCTCCTCCCTGGCAGAGAGCATGAGTGATGTTTCAAACTCGCAGGCGTGGAACATGCCTCCCCAGGTAGGACTCTCCATATATTTGTCGTAGATGGGCTGAAGGCCCGGATAAAACATTCCCAGAACCTTCACAGAGGTGGTGTCCTGGATATCACGGATCGCATACTTCATGGAGGCGCCGTTGGCCTCGTGGCCGTTTAAAAAGACGAGTTTCGTCACGCCGTACCGCTCCACGGATTTTACGATGTCCTTTAATATAAGCTGCAGATGGTCCTGAGGGAGGGATACGGTGCCGATCCGGTCGCGCCATACCCAGGAATAGCCGAAATTGAGTGTTGGAAATACCAGCGCCCCCGTGCGGTCGGATATGAGCCGCGCCAGATGTTCCGCCAGGAAGACGTCGGTTCCCAGAGGGAGGTGATAGCCGTGCTGTTCCGTAGAGCCTATGGGTACGATGGCGGTGGAACACACCTCCAGCCGCTCTTTCACCATGGGCCAGGTCATATTCTGGACAATATATGCCATCGCTTTATGCCTCCCTTTCCATTGCCTGGACGTACAGCCGGGCTTTCTGCCGGATCAGCTCCAGATTCCCGTCGGTGGACTTACGGGGCACCAGATTGCTGCCGGCGGCCGCGCCGACAAAACCTGCCTTCAGAAACTGGGACACATTAGTCTCATTCACGCCTCCCACAGCCACAAACTCAGCCTGCGGAAAAGGCCCCTTCAGACTTTTAATATAAGACATTCCAAAGGCATCGGCCGGGAACAGCTTGAGACGCCTGACGCCTCTGTTAAGCGCCTTCTGAACGTCTCCCGGTGTCAGGACGCCAGGCAGAACCTCCATGCCCTTTGACAGGCCGTAAGCCACCAGTTCGTCGTCGTAGCCCGGCGTTAGGAAGAACGGAATCTTCATGGCGGCCAGCCGGTCCACCTCCTCCTTCTTCGTAACCGTGCCGGCTCCCAAACAGATTTCATCCGGCGAAAACCTCTTCTGAATATTCTCAATACAGCCGAATCCTTTTTCCGCGTCACTTAAGGACACTTCAATGCCGGTTATTCCTTCGCTCACCAGCGTCTCTGCGATGGGAACAGCGTAAAGCGGCTCCACATCCCGGATAATTGCCATGAGTCTGATCGATTCAATCATGTGCGCCCTCCTTAAAATACGGCCAGCCACCGCTTGGGATTCTCGATAAAGATCGTGTCGATATCCTGCTGGCTGATACCCTCGTCCAGAAGACGGGCGATAAATTTCGTCTTGATAAAGCGGAATCCCGGACCTCCGCCGTAGGCCTCCAGATAGGAAGCGCGTCCCATATCCCCGGATATCAGCAGCTGCCTGCCGTAACCATGCCCGATCAAAGAGCGGATGAGAGCTACTCTCGTAGAATCGGGATGGTATTTTACCTTGCCTGGCCCGTCAAACTGAATATAGATTCCCCGGTCGGCCAGCTTAAGCAGATAGTACTCGTCCGGGTTGCGGTCCAGATGGCCCAGGGCCACCGTGGTTAAATCCACGCCTTCATTTTCCAGGATATCAAGCACCTCCATGCCCATGGTGCCGGCCTCCGTATGCCCCCAGATCGGCGCTTTACAGGCTTTCTGTGCGGTGGCCGCCGCGATTGTCGTCTTCCTCTCCAGAGGATGGATCATATTGTAATACGTGCCGATTTTGATGAATCCGGCTCTCGCATCCGATCCGTCGCCGCCTTCCATCACATCCTTTGCCAGCATGTCCGCGATCTCTTCCATGGACTTTTCCGCCACCCAGGACGGATAGTAGATGTGCTTATTAAAGCCGGTGGTAGCGATGATATGAACCCCTGTCTCCTGAGCCATCCGTTTCAGAATGTTCAAATCCCTGCCATAGTCCAGCGTAGAGGCCTCCACCAGGGTACGTCCCCCGACCTCCTTAAAATTCAGGAGCTCCTGCACGCTGTTTTCATAGCTGCTCAGTTCTAAATCCCTGTCCTTCTGGCATGGCGGCGGAACCGCGTGGAGATGCTCATGGGGATACGTAAATCCCATCTCCTCTCCCTTTATATCACCCAAAACTGTCCTTGCGAATCTTTCCATTTTATGTCCTTCTTTCTAAATAAAATTGTAACAGTCAACCGTCTTACAGCGGGATGCCGAACACCATGCCCACAAGGCGCATCAGCACCGATACGATAATGGCATCCGTCGAAGCAAACCATAAGCCTTCCACTCCGTAAGCGCCCACATTGACGAAGGGATATGCAGCCGCCACAATCAGGGTGAAGAACACACCGAGAAAGAGACCTGCTGCCACAGCGCCCTTTTTGCCGCCCAGTTTATCGCCGAACACGCCTGCCGCGCCACCCATGAAGAAGAGGCCGATTACACCCGGAAGCACGACAACGTTCATTCTGGTGGTAATCATGGTGCTGATGATACCGCCCACCATCGCCGCCAGGAAACCAACAGTGGTTGCCATCGGTCCGACGCTGTAGAAAATCGGGATATCCAGGGCCGGTCTGGCGCCTGGAACCAGCTTCTCACTGATGCCCTTGAATGCGGGAATGATTTCTCCCAGGAACATACGGACTCCCTGTAAGAGGACGAGTACGCCCGCCACAAAGGTGAGAGCCTGGATCAGGGTATAGATGATGTAGTTCTGTCCGCCGGACAGCGCCGTCACTGTCTCACGCCCTGCGATCAGTGCAGTCAGGATATATACCACGATCATGACGATTGCCATGAGGATGGACATGTCCTTCAGGAAATTGAATTTGTCGGATACGTGAACCTGTTCCCAGGTATCCTGTTCCGGATCACGGTCCTTTTTCCCGAACAGGCCGCCTACGAATCCGCTCAGACAGACAAGAGAGCTTCCCCAGAAACCAAACGCCACTTCATCCGTCTTTAATATTTTTCTCACAAACGGCTGGGCAATAGCCGGGAATACGATCATGGAAATTCCCTGGATTACAGAGCCGATTGCCACCGCTTCCCAGCCCCTGATTCCCATCTGATCCAGGACGATCGCCATGGTACCAGCGAATGAGAACATCATATGTCCGGTCAGGAAAATATACTTAAACGGCGTGATGCGCGCCAGAAGCAGATTGATCAGAAATGAGAACAGCATGATGAGAGGCGTCTCAAATCCCAATACGACCTGCACCGCAGCCACCAGAGAGTTATCCTCCGGCACGATCCCCGCCATGCCGAACGCGCTGTTAAACATAGAACTGAACGGAATCAAAGCCCCCACAATGACATTGGATCCGGCGCTCAGTATTAAAAATCCCAGAATCGTCTTAAAGGTTCCTGAAATAACGTCCGACACGCTGTTTTTCATAGCGATCAGACCAATCATAGCTACAAGGCCTAACACAACCGTAGGCTGGCTTAAGAAATCAACTAAAAATTTTATCATACCGTTCTTCTCCTTTTTTCTTCTCCTCAGTTATTTCATATAAGGAAGAATCATTTCTTCGATCCCCTTTTTGTCGAGTAAATTAGTAACCGACAGAACCGGCACATCGGCCACGATCTGTTTGGCGATCTCCGAGGAAGCCGCAATCAGATCACAGGGCTTTCCTTTGTAGGAACCCAGATCCACCGCTTCCCCTTCCACTGCTACGTGATGCTTCTTACCGATATCCTTAATCGTCATCAGAAGCATAAGACTGGTGCCAAAACCCATTCCACACACTGTTATAACTCTCATAAATTCTCCTTCTATATTAATTTTTCCAGTTCCCCGTAAGAGGTGATCGTCAATAGACGTTCTCTGACGTTATCGTCCTCCAGAAATCTCCCCAGTTCCTGAAGCAATGCCAGATGGCTGTCGTTTTCCACACCGCCCAGAGCAAATACGAGTCTTACCGGATCATTAAAGGGGTGATGAAACGACACAGGTTCTTTGAGCCTGATGAAGCTGATGCAGGGCTCAGACACATCTCCCGATGGTCTTGCATGAGGCATTGCGATTCCCGGCGCCATAACCATATAGGGCCCCAGATCATGGAATGCCTCCTCCATTTTTTCAATATAAGTTTCCTTCACTTTCCCACTGTTTACTAACAGCTGACCACTAAAATGAATTACCTCCTCCGGTGTTGTAAGTCCTTCCACATCCAGCCGGACTACGTCCTTTGTCAATATGTCTGTCAGCATAGGTACCCTCCATCAAATTCCCTTAAATATGTAATAAATTCTTCATAGCATTTACTGCCTGCCAGTTTATTGATCCACTCTTCATCTGATACCAGCAGGAACAATCGTTCCAGCACTTCCTTGATTTTCTCATCTCCTCTTTTAAAGCAGCCCAGGATCACCAGTCTCACGTTGGCCTTTCCCCAGGGAACGGGATTTTTCATCAGTACGAAGACGAAAAAGCTCTCGCCGTCAATCAGACAGTGTGGCAGTGCCGCAAAGGGCGATATCTCCGTGGACACCAGATTCTCCCGCTTCATGACGGCATTCTTCTGTTCCTCTAAAAGCCTTCCCTGCTCGATCAGCAGATCGCAGATTCTGGTGAGCACGCCTTTTTTTCTCATGGGCTTGTCCCACAGATAAAAACCGTCCCGCCTGCACAGGGTCTCAAGGCTTTCCCGCCTTTTTAACCGCATCAGGGCGAAATTGATCCTCATCTGGTCCTTTTCATTCAGAAACGGGCTGACTGTGACCACTTCCTTTTCCAGGCTGCTCTCCTGGCCGCAGGGAAGCATCGTGATATAAAAGTCCGCCTCCTCCGGAAGCGCATCTCCTTCTCCGTAATTCCCCATATCCATTACTTCCAGCCCGGTATAGGTCTGCTCCAGCCGGCTCTTCAAGAGGCGCGCAGCCCCAGGCATGGTCTCACTGATTAAAACAGTCTTAAACTTACGGATCTTATTCTCCTGTTCCAGGGAAGACGCAAAGTACATGGTGAGGAACCCCAGTTCCCCGACGGAGAGATTCTGTTTTGTGTACTCCGTAATACATTCCGCCAGCTCGATGGCGTAATAGTAGGCCGTCGGATAGATCTTTTGCAGTTCCTCATAAAACGGATTCTCCGTCTCCATATGTACCAGGTATTTGCCGTAACTGGAGGCCACATGGAGGATCAGGCCGTTGACCAGCACTTCATCGCCGTTCAAATCCACACCGTAGTTATCCTGGATTTTTTTCAGCCCCTTCATGACCAGGCCGTGGAAAAACATGAGATTGTGCTCGTCGATCTGGTTGATCCGGCTGTTTCCGCCAAACGTCTGCATCCAGATCAGAGTCAAATACATGCACTCCCCTTCCAGCCTGTTATTGGGAAAATACTTCTTTAACAGACACCTGGTCGTCTTCATCTGTGCTTTGAACGGCTCTTTTCCGTCCAGATGAGCCAGATAGCCGAAGTAAATCTCCTTTCCAAGAGAGATTCTTTTGATCGTAATGGCCAGGTATTTGAAAAACTGCTGCTCTTCTTTTTCCTTTGCACAGAGCCCGTATTTTTTGAAGCATCTCTCCATCCACTTGCGGATATCCCTCTCCTGCACCTCCCGGATATCGAGGGCGTTCCAGATTTCCTCTTCCTCTGTCTTTTCCAGCAGATGGTACATGCAATCCCGGATGCTGATCTCATTCCCGCTGATGTAGAGTCCCGTATAGGCTTTGCTGAACAACTCCAGGCCGAAATTCTCCAGATAGGAGTTGGACAGCGTTGTAATTCTGGACATGCTGGAACGGCTGTAATTGAACAGTTCTTCCAGCTCATCCATTTTACATCCGTCACAGATCAGGATACGTCTCACCACTTCCCGTATCAGCTCATCCCCCTGACTGCCCGTGTGGCCTCCCATGTCCTTAAAAAATGCCTGGCAGCGCACCTGATCTGTGATTTTTATTTGATACCCCCTTCCCTTATAAGAACGGATTTCAAATCCATTCTCCCTTCCCAGCGCTTCTGCTTCCTTGACATAGCGAAGAATCATCCTGCTGCTGACTCCCAGATGTGCCCCCAGCTGTCCGGAGGTGACATAACTATCCAGAGTGTCAGCCAGGTATTGGACAACCTGAAATGTTTTTGTATACATAATGTTTTCCTCTCTGTTGCAGCCCTGCCTGTCTCCTGTAACTTCATTATAATAATCTGACAATAAGATGTCGATTTCAACAAATGACGGTTAGTAAGTGACATCATCATTATATAGCTATCATAGCACATTGAAATTGGGATTTTATGGTTGAAACTTGCAGGCCATGGAACTGAACAAAAATTTACAGAGATCAGTAAAAATATTTGTATTTTATGAAAAACGGATAAAATATTACTCACCATAAAGTCTGAAATTTTCTATAATATACTTATCTTACACAGAGAGGATGAAACACATGAGAAAAAAAGTGAGGATAAATGATGGCTGGAAATTTACAAAAACAGGGGGTGGAAATCCTGCTGAGCTGACAGGTGAGTGGTCGCCGGTTACACTTCCCCATACCTGGAATTCAGAAGACGGCCAGGATGGGGGCAGCGATTACTACCGTGGAGTGTGTCAGTATACCCGCCTACTCAAGCGTCCTGTGCTCCAGAGCGGAGAGCGTGTTTATCTGGAATTTGAGGCAGCGGCTATGAAAGCGGAAGTCTGCCTGAATGGAAAAAAAGCGGGAAGCCATGAGGGAGGCTACTCAACCTTTCGTTTCGATATTACCGATTACCTCACAAAGGAGGAGAATGTGCTCTGTGTCACTGTAGATAATCGGGAATATTCCCATATTTATCCCCAAATGGCGGACTTCACGTTTTACGGCGGACTGTACCGGCCGGTCTCCGTCATTCTTGTACCGGAGACCCATTTTGATCTCGATTACTGGGGAGCTTCCGGAATTTCGTACAGCACAAAGCTGGCCGACGGACAGGCGGTTATCACCGCACATGCCTGTGTGACAGCGGCACAGCCAGGGGACTCTGTCCTGTTTTCCATTGTAGATGCAGCGGGAAATACGGTCACCGAGGGAGTCATACCAGCCAGAAAAGACAGTGAGCTTCAACTTCTCATCCAGGAGCCTCATCTGTGGCAGGGTGTAAAAGATCCATACCTTTATACTGTTACGGCAAAGCTGTTGAGAAAAAATGAGCAGATTGACGAAGTGTCTGGCAAAATGGGTATCCGTGAGTTCTTTGTGGACCCGGAGAGAGGTTTTTTTCTGAATGGGGTTGAGACTCCGCTGCGCGGCGTATCCCGGCATCAGGATTGGCTTGGCATCGGCAATGCCCTGACACTGGAACACCACTTAAAAGATGCAGAACTGATCCGTGAAATAGGTGCAAACACAATCCGTCTGGCCCACTATCAGCACAGTCAGGATTTTTACGATGCCTGTGATGCACTCGGATTCATTGTATGGGCTGAAATTCCATTCATTTCCCGCATGAGCAGCGATCCTGAGGCTCATAAAAACTGTGAGTCTCAGATGAGGGAGCTGGTTTACCAGAATTATAACCACCCAAGCATCTGTTTCTGGGGAATTTCCAACGAGATTACAATTGGAGGTGACAGTCCTGCACTTCATGATAATCTGAAAAAACTGAATGATCTGGTACATGAGGCGGATTCCACCAGACTTACTGTCATGGCCCACATTTCCATGCTGAACCCGGAAAATGAGCAGGTCTATCTCACTGATGTTATGAGTTACAACCATTATTTTGGCTGGTATGGCGGAAAGCTTGACGGTACGGCAAAATGGATGGATGCATTTCATGAAAAGCATCCCGACCGCCCAGTTGGAATCTCTGAGTATGGTGCAGAAGCCAACATTGCATACCACAGTGATGACCCAAAATGCAAGGATTACAGTGAGGAGTATCAGGCGCTCTACCACGAATGTCTGGCTGAGACCATTGCGGCCCGCCCTTATATCTGGGCTACTCATGTATGGAATATGTTCGATTTCGGATGCGACGCCAGAGAGGAGGGCGGTATCCGGGGCAGAAATAATAAGGGACTCGTCACAATGGACCGGAAGATCAAAAAGGATGCCTTCTATCTCTATAAGGCTTACTGGAGCAGCGAGCCATTCGTCCACATCTGTGGCAGACGGTATGCACAGCGTATCGGCAGCAGCATTTCGGTCAAAGTCTACTCTAATCTTGATCAGGTAACTTTAATGGTTGACGGAAAAAGCATTGAGACGAAAACCGGAGATAAAATCTTCCTGTTTGAAAATGTGCCATTTGGCAAGGGATACCATTTTATTTCGGCTGCAGCGGGAAAATACAGAGATTCTATCACTCTGGAAGGCGTTATAGAGCCTAATCCCTCCTATGTTCTAATTGATGAGGAGGCCGTGGAAGGAGAAGGGGTCGCCAATTGGTTTACAAATCTTATACTGGAGGAAAAGGAAGAGATGGAATTCCGGGAGGGATACTATTCTGTTCGGGATACCATCGAGGAGCTGTTTGCGAATGAGGAGGCTGCCAACGCGGTGGTGGGAGCCATGTATTCCTCCTCCGGAATGAAGTTCAAACGCAGCATGCTGCATATGATGGGCAAAATGAGCCTTCTGGATATCCAGGCTATGGCAGACAAAGCCTCTGGCGGTGACACCACAGGAAGACCTCCCATGAGGGCAATGATGAAGCGCTTGAATACATTGTTGCAGACAATTCAAAAATAGCAGTAAATGTGCGCCGGAATTCTGATTCAGAATCTGACGCACATTTTCCATATGGCAAAGGAGGAAACGGTATGACAATTGATATACTTGATATGATACGGGAGACTGCAGAGCGGTATCATGTTAATGCAGCAGTGCTGGATTCCCGAAGGGAATGTCCGGAGTACTTCGATCTTGGACTGCGGTCTGCACTGTTAAAGGATGAAAAGGCAGCACTGGCCGCTTCCAATATATATCATGCATGTAAGGAAGGCGTTCTGTACCATATTTTAGACCGGTTTGACACGGAATACGACGTATTTGCTTTTCCGGAAGGTGAGAAACAGTACGGCGATTATCTGGTGATCGGACCTTACCGCAATGGGGTGATGGATGATTACCGGCTCAATAATCTCGTTCAGAAGCTGGGGCTGCCGATCCGGATGATATCCGATCTCAGAGAGTATTTTTACATGGTTCCACTGATCATGGACCGTCGGCCGTGGCAGGATCTGCTTCTTTTCTTTATGTACACGCTCTATGGCGGAAAGGAGATCGAACAGCAGCATATCCATCTGGTAGATGATGATTTGTCCGATGTCAGAGGCGATGGAACGCGGGACGAATATCTTTGGGTGAAAATAATAGAGGAGCGTTATCGGCTGGAGGGGGAGCTGCTGGACGCCGTAGCCGCCGGGGATGCGGAACAGGCGTTTCGGGTATGCCGGTATTTTTCAAGCATGAGTATTGACCGCAGGTTCAAGGATCCCAACCGGGACCGCAGAAATCTTTTGATCATTTCAAATACCATTTACCGGAAAGCAGCGGAACGTGGCTGCGTACATCCGTTTTACATTGATAAGCTCTCCTCCAGCTTTGCAAAGAGAATCGAAGCCGTCTGCACGGAAGCCCAGTCACGTAGCCTCGCCAGGGAAATGCTGCGTAAATACTGCCATCTCGTAAAAAACCATGCGCTGAAGGGGCATTCGCTGATCATACAGAAGGTCGTCAATTATATTTGCTTAAATCTTGGAAATGATCTTTCACTGAAATGTCTGGCGGAGGAATACTCTGTTAATCCCAGTTATCTATCCGCACTGTTTAAGAAAGAGATGGGGATGACGATTACTGCATTTATCAATGAACAACGGATGAAACAGGCTGTCCTTTATCTCAACTCCACCAGCCTGCGTATCCAGACAATTGCTACAGAGGTTGGATTTACTGATTTAAATTATTTCAGTAAGGTATTTAAGAAGTATACAGGCATAACGCCCAGTGACTACCGAAAAAAATTGTAGGGAAGAAATGATATGGTAATTTTACTAATTATATAAAAATATTCCTCATGCTCTCCCCTATGTTTGCTGTAAAATCATATCATTAAAAACAAAAGATGTTTAAAAGGAAGGGGAGTTACAAATGAAAGAGAATAATGTTAAAATGGTCAGCGGTATTCATCGGGCACATACGTGGGAGATCGCATTTTACGCACTAAACAATACTTCAACGAATCTGTATGCCATGCTGATGGGGTATGTTTCGTATTACGTTTCCGGACTGATGGGCGTAGCCGCGGTACTGGTGGGAACGCTGCTGACTGTCATGAGAGTCTGGGATGGCGTCACTGACCCGGTCATCGGCTTTGTATTTGACAAGACCAATGGAAAATTCGGGAAGAACCGGCCATTTATTGTGATTGGTAATCTTATCATGATCGTTACTACGTATATCCTGTACCATTTCGGCCACAAGCTTCCTGACAATTACGGGCTGCGGCTTGGTTTCTTTATCATTGTTTACGCCATCTATATCATAGGCTACACATGCCAATGCGTGGTAACAAAATCGGCTCAGTCATGTATGACCAATGATCCGGCCCAACGCCCAACATTTGCTATCTTCGATGCAGCTTACGGCGGCCTGATGTTCGCCGGGACCGGAATGCTGGTTTCCAAGTATCTGGTTCCAAAGTATACCATCGACGGAGTGTCCGGATTCAGGAATCCAGCCATGTTCCATGAATTCTGGATTATCTTTACCGGTTTATCACTTCTTCTCGCAGTACTGGCCATCATCGGATTATGGAGAAAGGACCGGGAGGAGTATTACGGTCTGGGAGTGGAACAGAAAATTACGCTTCGCGATTACATGGAGGTATTAAAGCACAATCGCGCAATTCAAATGCTGGTGGTTGCTGCATCCACGGATAAATTGTTTCAGAATATCATGACCAACAGCATTATCCTGGTCATTATTTTTGGCATTATCTGCGGCGATTATGGCAGCTACGGTACTATGAGTATGATTATCATTGTGCCTCAGATTGCCCTTTGTGGCTTTGGAATACGCAGGATCGCCTCCCGGCTGGGCCAGAAAAAAGCGTTGTGGATTGGATCAATCGGAGCAATTGTCTGTGCATCCTGTATGGCCTTGCTCTTCATATTTGGAAATCCAAAGGATTTCGGATTCTCCAAAATTACCTTTTTTACAGTTGCACTCTGTGTTCTGTGGATCGCAGAAAAGGCTTGCTCCGGTATGGCCGGTACTCTCGTGATCCCTATGACTGCCGACTGCGCCGACTATGAGACGTACCGTTCCGGAAAATACGTGCCAGGTCTTATGGGGACTCTGTTCAGCTTCGTGGATAAGTTGATTTCTTCCCTGGGAACGACAATTGTAGCGCTGGAACTGGCTTTTGTTGGATTTGCCCGGGTACAGCCAGACCAGACAACACCCCTGACGCCGGGACTTTTCTGGGTAGGAATCATCAGCTTCTGCCTGGTTCCCATCATCGGCTGGGTATGCAACCTGGTTGCCATGAAGTTTTATCCGTTGTCTAAGGAAAAGATGGAGGAAATCCAGGAACGAATCGCGCAGATAAAGGCGGAGGCGCAGCAGCAATAGAACGCCGGAGGCTGAGAGGAAAACCTTATAGACTCAATATATAAAATTATTTATTTTAAACCATAGACCTGGTCCAGTGTCAAGCAGCATTCCCCTTAATTTTCCCTTATTTTCTTACGCATTCTTACGCCTTTTTTACTCCGCTTGACCTTGGAGCTGCTCCATGGTTTAAAGTCGTGTTATCAGCAGGAGAGCTGCTGAAAGGATACGATTTTCTTTTGAAAGGGGAAATTAATTTATGAAGAAACAGATGAAAAAATGGATTCTTCCATGCGCTGCCGCGCTATTTACCATAGGCGCATCTATGACAGCATTTGCAGCACAGGGCTGGACCATGGAAGGCGACAACTGGGTCTATATCGACTCCAGCGGAAACAGAGTGACCGATGCCTGGAAGAAATCAGGCGACAACTGGTTCTATCTCGATTCATCAGGAGATATGGCCAGGAGCAGCGTCATTGAATATGACGATGATTACTATTATGTAAACTCCGTAGGAGCCATGGTATCCAACGAATGGCGGGAAATTCCTTCCGATTACGAGGAAGAAGACTCACCGGAGACGTACTGGTACTACTTCCAGAACAACGGAAAAGCCTACAAGGCCTCCAGCTCCGGAAAGACCTCCTTTAAATCGATCCGCAAAGCCAACGGAGAATGGAAAAAATATGCGTTTGACTCAGAAGGAAGAATGCTCTTCGGATGGGTTGGCGAGGATTCCGAACGAATCACTGGCGATGACGCATGGAGAGAGGGCGTGTACTACTGCGGCAACTCCGATGACGGCGCTCAGGTATTAAACGCATGGAGCCTTCAGGAGGTCGACGATCCGGATACGGAAGAGGATAACTTCGACGGAACCTATTGGTTCTACTTCGGTACCAACGGTAAAAAAATAAAAGATACCACCAAGACCATCAACGGTTTAAAATACCGCTTCAATGAAAACGGCGCAGCAGAATCCGAGTGGTATGCCAAGGCTTCCACCACAACTGCAAGCGGAAGCAACTTATACTACAACCTTCCGGAACAGTGCTGGCTGGCCAAGGGCTGGTTCAAGACCATTCCAGGCGCAGAGGTAGATCCTGAAGCTTACGATGACGGAACAGAGTACTGGTTCTACGCTCAGAACAACGGCGAACTCGTCAAGAGCCAGATCAAGACAATCAACAACTACCGCTACGCGTTCAACGAAAAGGGCGAAATGCTTCACGGACTCTATATGCTGACCTTCGATGACGACAAGAAGATCGATTCCTACGAAGAGATCGAGGCAGAAAGCGATCTTCCGGATTCCGCTGACGAACGCGACGTATACTACTTCGGAGATTCTCCTAAGGAAGGCGTCATGGCTACCGGCAAGACCACCATCGATATCGACGGCGAGAAATACACCTACAGCTTCCGCAAGTCCGGCAGCGACAAGGGCGCCGGCTACAACGGAATCTATGACGATTCCATCTACATCAAGGGCCGCCTGCTGAAGGCTGACCGCGATGCAAAATACGAGGTTGTATCTTACAATGGCGAAGACTACTTAATCGGCACCTCCGGAAAACTCGCTAAGGGCAAGAAGAACTTAAAGAACGGCGACGACAAATACTTCAGCACGAATAAGCAGGGTATTGTCACCTACGAAGGTTACGAAAAAGAGTAATGAAATTCCGCCATCACAAGCACTCTTTAAACTATAAACAGAAAACAGGATCCGCCCCGGCGGATCCTGTTTTCTGTTTATTCAAGCTTTCCCGCCTCGATTCCTGCCAGCAGGACGATGCCGATTCCATGGGTATCGTTGTCCCTGGACGTCAGATCGTACTTATAATAATCCGGCGTAAAGGAATACTGGGAACCGCGGCAAACGCCGTATACATTGCCTTTTCTGTCAATCGCATACTTTGTCAGGCCCTCCCAGGCCTTTTGGACCGCCTTTCTGTAACGTCTGTCCTCATCCGGAAGCCATCCGTACCGGATTCCCCTTGAAAAACCATAGATAAACATAGCGGTACAGGAGGTCTCTTCATAGGAATCCTCATGGGTGAGGAGCTGATGCCACAGCCCATTTCCGCCCTGAAGCTTTAAGATCCCTTCCGACAGCTGCCTGAAAAATGCAAGAAGCTCCTCCCGCTTCGGATGGTCCTCCGGAAGCACGGCCAGTACCTCCGACAGGGAGAAAAGAACCCAGCCGTTTCCTCTGCCCCATGGCATCTTCGTTGGTGTCTGATACTTGAAATCATACACGTGTGACATCACCTGTTCCCGTTCCATAAAAAGGTATTTTTTAAACAGTATAAACTGCTTCGCCGCATCATCCAGATAAACGGCATCCCCCGTCATTTGATAGTAACGGATTAAAAATGGGGTGCTCATATAGAGATCGTCGGCCCACATGGTATTCTCCATGAAAAAGTCCTTGCAGATCCGGTAAAAAGCACCATCCTCCTGCCGCTCCTGCACGTGCTCCATATGGTCCGCCACCCGCATTGCAATGGCCTTGACTGCCGTCTTTGCAGTCTCTTCATGGATTTCGCTGTACGCCTCCAGCATGGCAGAGGCGAAGGAACCGCAGTCATCCAACATGGACATGGTACAGAGCTGGTTGTTAATCTGCGGATATCCGTAGACAGCCTCGTCCCACATGGCGTATTCCTGCATCTGAACACACTGTGCTATATGACTGGCCGCATACTGTGTAATTCCATTCTCCCCCAGATGACGCCCGGTCTGAAGCAGGCCGTACAGCGTGACTCCCAGAGGATAGTTCCATCTCCCAAACAGCTCATTCTGCAGACAGGGCCGTACCCAGTTGTCCTTTCCGTCCAGGCGCCAGTAGGTTCCTCCATTTCCCGTATCATACAGACGGTTCAGGGTGAGCTCCTCCGGGCGGAAAACAGGTACAGAGTTCTCAAACGGTCCCAGATACATCCAGTCTCCCGTCGCCCCGCATATGCGTTCCGGCATTTCACAGCACGCAGGTCCGCCTTCCGTGTATATCTCCACAGAGGGATAATTCCCCTTTTCCGACCGTCCGCTTCTCTCCACCATGACCGTCACCGTGTGGCGGCCTTCCGCAGCCGCACAGGCCGTTTTCTGTTCCTGGCAGGAGTCCAGTATTTCCGTCTGATCCAGCCATACCCGTACACGGTCACATGTCCCGGTCCCACCGGCCCCGGTCTGAATCATAATCTCGCGTCCATCTCCCCGCAGACTGGTTTTGCCATAGATACGCTGCCCCGGTTCGATTTCTCCAAATACCGCCTCCCATCTGTGCCCGCCTGCGGCCTCCCGGTTCCCGTCTGCCTCCCCGCTCCAGCGCTGGGGAAACCATTCTAATCCCGTCTCTCTTTCGCTTCCGCCGAGGCAGAAATCCGGTTTTATTTTCCTGAAATCTCCCGGAAAAGCCTGTGAGTAGACGGCTCCAAGACAGCCTTCCCTCTCGGTAAACGGTGCCAGAAACGGGAGCCAGTGCCACCGCACCTCCTCCGGTGCGATCATAGCGCCAAATCCGGAAGCCGTACTGCTAAAGCAGAATATAAAATCATTCCAGCCCCTCTTTAACTGAACGGGGAATGCCTTCTTATGCTTTACATTCACCTCCTCCGTCACGGAAGATTGGAACACCATCTCCCCTGCCACATAAAGCCTGGCAGGGCCGAAGCACGCCATTTCAAATAGCTTCTCCTCCTCACTGTCACTCCAGATACGGAAGGCGGCACAGGCATTTTCCCCCTGCTTTGCCTCCGGCAGCTTTTCCCGTAAATCCATGCACAGACAGCCATTCCTGTCCCAGCCAGGGCCCTCCCTGGAAAACGCACAGAACGTAAAAGGCTCCGGCGGATTCATTCCAATATAGTGGTTCGCCACGGTCCGGAGCACATTGCTGATCTCCGCGCCTCCCCGATAATAAATACTCTCATATCTTTCCATATTCGTTCACTCTTATCCTTTCAATCCGGAGGTCGATATTCCCTCCACCAAATATTTCTGAAGACAGATAAAGATTATGATCGCAGGCATGATCGACAGTGTCGCCATGGCAAACATCGCTCCGTAATCTGACGACGAGCTGGGGTCTGCAAACAGCTTTAACGCGAGAGAAACCGGATACATACTCGTCTTGTTCACATACAGCAGAGCCGACAGGAAATCGTCCCATCTCCACATAAAGGAGAACACCGCCGATGTAATAAGGGCCGGAACGACCAGAGGGAGAATGATCCTGACAAAGACTCCGTAATAGGAACAGCCGTCAATTTTAGCAGCCTCATCCAGCTCTCTCGGAATTCCATCGATAAAATTCATAATCATGTAGATAAAAAATCCCTGCCCGAAAAAGTAGGGCACAATGAGCGGCTTAAAGCTGTTTGTCCAGCCAAGCACCTTAAACCACAGATACTGTGGTATCATGATAACCTGGAACGGCAGCATCATGGATACCAGCATCGCTGCAAACAGAATCTTTCTCTCACGGAAACGACACCGCGAAAAGCCATAGGCCACGATGGCGGAGGACGCTACCGCGCCCAAAGTCGATACGGTGGAGATAAAAAAGGAATTTTTAAAGAATACGGAAAAGGACGTCTTTCCGAATCCTTTCCAGCCATTCTTATAATTATCCAGGATAAAATTCTCCGGGATCAGACTTCTGGCCGTTGAAAAAATCGTGTTACTCTCTTTGAAAGAGCTCATGATCATCCAGAGAAGCGGGTAAATCATAATAATTCCCATGCCGCATACAATGATATGGTATACAACCGTTCCTATTTTTTTCCTGCTCATTATAATCCTCCTTCATAGACCCAGAATTTCTTCGTTCCAAAAAGAATGGCTGTAATCAGGGCGATGATCAGCAGCATCACCCAGGCCATGGCAGCGCCATACCCTGCATTGTTGAACTGAAACGACTGTTCATACATGTATACGGTATAAAACAGGGTGGAATCCATGGGCTTTCCCTGCGTAATAATGTAACACTGGGTAAATGCCAGAAATCCATTGATCATCTGCATCACCAGATTAAAGAAGATCGTCGGTGTCAGAAGCGGCAGTGTAATCTTCCAGAACTGCTGCCACTTATTGGAGCCATCCACCCGGGCGGCCTCATACAGACTCTGGGGGATCTGCTTCAACGACGAGAGAAAGATAAGCATGGAGGAACCGAACTGCCATACGGCCAGAACCACCAGAACCCAGATGGCCGTATGCTTATTGCCAAGCCATGCAAATGTCGTATGAATTCCAAACATTCCGAGAATCGCGTTGACCACACCTTCCTTTGCAAACATCCGCTTCCAGAGTATGGAGACTGCGACAGAGCCGCCGATAATTGATGGCAGGTAGTATGCCGCCCTGTAAAAGGACGTCGCCTTCGTCGTTCTCAGCAGCAGCAAAGCCACAAGCAGCGCAAAGATCAGGCGCAGCGGAACCGAGGTCAGCGCAAAGTAGAAGGTCACCTGGAGAGACTTTACGAACCGGGGATCGTCGGTGAACATTTTAATGAAATTTTTTAATCCCGCCCACACCGGCGGATTCTTGATATCGTAATCCGTAAAGGCATAATACAGTGACATCAGCATGGGCACTATGGTAAATGCCAGAAATCCAAAGGTAAACGGCAGGGTGCAGATGATTCCCGCGGTCTCCTCCGTATTCAGTTTCTGTCTCAACGTTTTATTACTCTTTCCCATGAAATACTCCTTCCTGAAGCTGGCAGAAAAAAAGCAGGGCAGAATGCATCTTACCCTGCTTTTTACGTCTCTGCTTATTTACTTCCCAACCTCTTATTTACTGCCCAAAATTTTATTTCCTTCTTCAAACAGCTGCTTTGCAGCTTCCGCTGCGGTCATCTCGCCGTAGCAGACCTTTTCCTCCAGCTGATCGATTACCTTTAATACCTCGCTGGTTCCATCCGGAGACGGAGGATTGATCTTGGAACAGGCAGGTGTTACCACATCGTTGATATAATTCACAATTCGCTTATTTACATCATCCAGCTTCTCCGCCGTGTCCGCAGCTACAACAGATGAGATCGGCACCCCCCGCTCTGCCAGAAGAATGTCGTTGCACTCCTGGGAATTCGTAAAGTAATTGATAACCTTTGCTGCCTCTTCCGGATTTTTACTGTCTACAGACAGAGAAATAAACTGGCTTGGCTTCAGGTAATTGGCTTTTTCCGGGTGATCCGCCGGCCAGGTGGTAATCCCGACCTCAAAACCGATTCCCTCTTTTGCGGTTTTCTCTACTGCGGTCAGCTGGTTGGAATAGTTGAACTGGCACCACGCTTCGCCGCCGTAAACCATCGGCTGCTGCTCTACTGACCCCAGTGTACGCTCTGCATAGATATCCGGACTTACATGCCAGCCTTCCTTTACGCCCTGCTCATACAGCGCAAAGAATTTTTCAAGCGGTTCCGGCCCAGGAACTCCTAATTTTCCGTTTTCAAACAGAACGTATCCCTGATCACGCATCATATATTCGATAAAATTCTCTCCGTCGTTGTAAGCGATCGTCGTCTGCACGCCGGATTTCTCATAGATCTCTTTACAAATGGAGATAAATTCATCCATGCTCATATTGTCTTTAATCTCAATTCCCAGCTGATCAGTCAGTGTCTTGTTGTAAAACATGGCCGGCGCGTTGAGTCCCAGACTGACCGCATATATTTTATCTCCAATTTTCCCCTGATCCAGAGTGGAGGGATTGATGTTACTGGTATCGATAGTACCGTCATCCATATACGGCGTTAAATCTACCAGGGAATTGCTGTCCACAAACTGGGCCAGATACTTATAATCCATCTGCACCAGGTCCGGAAGCTCTCCGCTTCCTGCCGCCGTATTCAGCTTCACCCAGTAATCATTCCACTCTGCCGGCTGACTGTCAAAGGTAACCCCCGGGTTCTCCTCTGAATACAGATCGAGAGCCGCCTCGGTCCTCTCATTCCTGACCTGGTTTCCCCACCACGTCATCGTCATGTGCTTTTCTTCTGCCTTGCCTTCGGTTTCCTTCTTCTCCTGTGATGCCTCAGTCTTCTGTGCTTCGGTCTTCTCCGCGCCCGCATTTACGCTTTCCGTCGCACTCTTTTGGTTTCCCCCGCATGCAGTCAGACTCACTGCCAGTACGCCCGCGGCCGCCATCATAAACATTTTTTTCATCTCGTCCTTCTCCTTTATCCTTTTATTTTCAGTGCCTTTCTAAGACTTATTATACGGATCACAGGTTTAAAAACAATCCGTCCAACCGTCTTCCGGGGTCAAAAAACCGCTCTTTCCGGAAATTTTCTTGTTTTCTTCATCCAGGTTCAGTATACTCATCTTAGGCAAAAGCGGGGGGGAATCTTCTATGACAAAGATCATAAAAAATGCAATAAACAATATGAAGCTGCAGAAGAAAATGCGCTTTATTTCCATACTGGCCGTTCTGCTCGTAGGGCTGGCCTCATTTACCAGCATCGGACTTATTATGCAGCACAATAACAGACTTCTGTATGACAAGGTCGCGGACTCCATGTCTCAGTCCGCCGCAGATATCGAAGCATCTTTGAATCATATCAAAACACTGTCAGGGCTTATTATCACGGATGCCCAGCTTCAGGAACAGCTGGACGCCTACCGGTCCTTAAAAAGTCCCTATGAAAAAAATGAGGCCATCAGCCGGATGCAGAAAATTCTCCTGTCCTATTACAACCAATACAGCAGCAATTATATTGATTCCATCCATCTCGATCTGGATGGAAGAACGGTTAAGACTTACTTAAATCACCTGGATACCGCCCCGGAAGAGGTCATGGCGCCGATTCTGGAAGAGGTAAAGCCCATGCGCGGAGCCGCGTTGTGGATCAACGATTACAGCAGGGAATACGGCATTATCCTGGCTCGCTCCGTAAGAAAACTGGACCGGCTGGATTTAACCCATATGGGAACCGTATCGATCTTCATCGACTTCTATTCCATGGTCCGTGACGCCACTCATGCCAGAAAACAGGTGACGGATAATTACTATCTTATTTTCGATGAGAACCATAAACTGGTCTGCTATCCGGAGGAATTTTCTGTCTCAGAGGCAGACGGCGTGCGGAAGGAAGCGCTGGCTCCCTATCAGGTTATTGATGTCAGCGGCCGAAAATATTTTACAGTAAAAAATACACTTTCCATCAATGGCTCCAATATCCGCTATAACTGGGATTACTACTGTCTGACGCCGTATACCGATATGTACCGCTCCATCTTTACCATTTATATCAACTGTTCCATCATACTTCTCGCTGCACTTTTCCTCTCTGTTGTGATGTCGGATACTCTGATACGCAATATCACAAAGCATTTTGATTATCTGATCCAGAAGATGAACCGCTTCCGTAACAGCGACATGGAGCTTCTGGAGATTGGCTATGATTATGGAAAGCGAAGAGACGAAATCGGTATGATTCACAATACCTTTAACACCATGGCGACGGAGATCCGGCAGCTGGTTACTGAAAATTATGTAAATGAACTGCTGAAGAAGGAGGCACAGCTTAAGGCTCTGGAGCATCAGATCAACCCGCATTTTCTGTACAATACACTGGAGTCTGTGAACTGGCGTGCAAAGGATATCGGGGCCGCAGATATCTCCGCCATGGTGGAATCCTTAGGCGCGCTGCTTCGTCTTACCCTGAGCACGAAAGAGAATCATTTTACCATCAGGAAAGAGCTGGAAATCGTCTGTTCCTACATGACAATCCAGAAAATACGGTATGAGGACCGGTTAAGGTATGATATCTCCATCCCCTCCGAATATCTGGACGTGGAGATATTAAAGCTCACCATTCAGCCTCTGGTAGAAAATGCAATCCAATATGGAGTCGAACGGAATCGTGAGGGCTGCCACATATTGATCGAAGCGCAGCGGGAAGGCACCATTCTTTACCTGTATGTCAAAAATGACGGATCAGAATTTGAGGAAAATATATTAGAGAAGCTGGCCGATTCTTCTGTTATCCCACGGGGACTCGGCATCGGCCTTCTGAATATTCACAAGCGGCTCCGTCTGGCATTTGGAGAAGGTTTCGGCCTCTCCCTGTACAACGAGGACGATCTGGCGGTAGCCCGGATTGCCATTCCCTATACGTATTTAAAGGAGGAATCACCTGATGCTGAAACTGATCATCGCGGATGACGAGCGAATTATAAGAGAAAGTATATCACGAATTATTGACTGGAGCAGCCTTGGAATCGAACTGATCGGCGTCTGTCAGGATGGAGCCGAGGCCTATGACATGATCCTGGATGAATCACCCGACATTGTATTAACCGATATCATGATGCCCGGCTTATCCGGCCTGGAGCTGATTGAAAAAGTATCCCGTACAGATCTGGACACACGCTTTATCCTGTTGTCCGGCTATGGAGAATTTAACTATGCGCAGCAGGCCATGAAATACGGCGTCCGCCACTATTTACTGAAGCCCTGCAACGAAGAACAGATTACAGAGTGCATACAGGAGGTAATAAGCGAATGCCTCCACCGCCAGGCCTTCAATGAAACGCAGGAACAGCAGAACCAGCTGCTGAATCAGCTGTACAGCAATATGATTACCAACTTAATCAACGAAGGCGTTTCCTCCGACAGCGACTGTGACATGCTGTATCAGCCCTACAGACGTTTTCTGGATTTTGACAGCACCACCTATGAGCTCTGTTACCTTTATTATCTGGAAGAAGGCTCCCTGGAAAGCTGCCTTCAGCAGTTAAAGGAATACCAGAACCGATTCCTGCCCGGCATTCCCTTTCATGGAATCTATGTCCATAACACGCTCATTATCTTTTTTAAGAACTGCCAGACATGCTACGATAATTTTGACGAATTCATGAAGAAACTGGTTTTTCCCATTCAGACTGTGGAGCATACCTACCAGCGGATGTCCTATGAACGCCTGTCTGACCTGCTGACGGAAATCCTGGGGAAGGTTAAGCGGTACGGAACCATTTCGTGCATTCACAATTTCCACCCTATCCCTACCTGCAACTACAAGAATCTGATCAGCCGCACGCGTTTCCTCTCCATGCAGATCATGGAAAAAGGGCCTGCACGCTCGGAGGACTCGATCTCGGAGCTGTACGGAATTCTGGAAAAGGTGACGAATCCGGAGTTTTTAAAACAGCTGGCCTTTGGCATCTACATCTGCTTCTCCTCCGGCGGAACTCTATGCTCTCCGATTACCGCGACAGAATTTCTGCTGGAGCTGAACCGGCAGGAAAACTTATCAGACATATACCATACCATCCGCACACGGATTTCCCATTTTCTGAAGGAGCTGTCCGCCGAACCGGCTCCCTACTGTGATGTCATCGAGAAGATCGTCGAGTATGTCAATGACAATCTTTCGGACCCAAATCTGACTCTCAAATGGATCGCACAGAATTACCTTTACATGAATGTGGACTATTTAAGCAAGAAATTTATCCGTGAAACAGGCATGAAGTTTTCTGATTATCTGGGCAGGCAGAGGGTTGAAAAGGCCAAGGAACTGCTCGTCAGCTGCGATACGGAAAAAATCGAACTGGCTGCGGAAAAGGTGGGCTTCGGCAACAATCCCCAGTATTTCCGTCAGATATTCAAACGATACACAGGAATGATCCCCAGCGCCTACGTAAAAAAGATGGGAAAAAAATCGCCTGATCTCTCCTGAGCAGCGACTGTTTATGCACCCTGTTATCCGGTCCGGACATGTAAAAAAGCATGGCCGGGCCGGATCTTATTTTTTATCCTGATTTCCAGAATCTGGTTGCTTCCCCACCACTTTTGTAGTATAATAGTCAGAACGTGTGTTCTATATCACGTATCATTCATACCAATGACAGAATGGAGGTCATCTCATGATTCATGGAATCTTTTCCCTCTACGCGGAACGCTGGCCGTTCTTCCAGGAGCTGATTCTTCAGCATATAAAGATCGCATCGACAGCGATTCTCATCTCCGGCTCTATCGGTCTCTTTCTCGGTATTTTAATCAGCGAGCACAGGCGGTTCGCCACATGGATTATTGGGGTCATCAACGTGGCCTATACGATTCCATCGATTTCCATGCTGGGCTTTTTAATTCCGTTTACCGGCATCGGCAATAAGACTGCGACCATCGCGCTCACCATCTATGGGCTGCTGCCTATGGTCCGCAACACCTATACCGGCATCACCACCATTGAAGCATCCACCATCGAGGTGGCAAAGGGCATGGGAAGTACGCCCTGGCAGATTCTTTATAAGGTCAAGCTGCCTCTGGCGCTCCCGGTCATCGTGGCGGGACTCCGCAGTATGGTGGTCATGACGATCTCACTCAGCGGTATCGCCTCCTATATCGGAGCCGGCGGCCTGGGAGTAGCCATCTACCGCGGCATCACGACGAACAACGCCGCCATGACGTATGCAGGCAGCATCCTGATCGCCCTCGTGGCTCTCGCTTCCGATCAGCTGGTGGCTTATATTGAACGTCATATTCGTAAGAAATGGCATCTGGCTCCGTAAGGGGACAGACCGCTGTAAGGAGGAATTATCATGAGCGTCATCGAATTAAAGGATATTACCATGTCCTATGGACCATACCGGATCCTAGAACATTTTAATTTAAGTGTGGAACAGGGCACATTTTTAACCATGATCGGCAGTTCCGGCTGCGGCAAGACCACAGCCCTGAAGCTGATGAACGGGCTGCTCACACCGGAGCAGGGAACCGTCTGTGTCAACGGCACGGATATTTCCCATACAGATATCAATGAGCTGCGGCGGGGCATCGGCTATGTCATTCAGGAGATCGGCCTCTTCCCGCATATGACCATTGAGAAAAATATCTGCTACGTGCCGAATCTCTATAAGTCCCCGGACAAAGCTGCCATCGCGGCCCGCGCCCGTCAGCTGGCGAAGACCGTCGGTCTGGACGCAGAGATGCTGAAACGCTATCCCAGCGAATTATCCGGAGGCCAGCGCCAGAGAGTCGGAATCGCCAGAGCACTGATGAACTCTCCAAAGATCATTCTGATGGACGAGCCCTTCGGCGCAGTCGATGAGATCACCCGCAAGCGGCTCCAGGAGGAGATCCTTCGGATTCATGAGGAACTGGGCGGAACCATCGTCTTTGTCACCCACGATATCAAGGAAGCCTTAAAGCTTGGCAGCCGCGTCCTCGTCATGGATCAGGGGCATATCATTCAGGACGGAACGCCCGCCCAGCTCCTGGAACATCCTGCAACGGATTTTGTCCGCCGGCTGTTGGCCGGTTAAGGCGGAACCCTTTGCTTTTCATACAGAGCTCCGTATTACACGGAACCACAAGCAAAAAAACACCGTTAGCAGCGGGCCCGTCTGGTTCGTTGCTCACGGGAATACAGATCGATCACAGGAGGATTCAGTTATGAAGAAATGGAAAAAATTAGCTGCCGCCGCAGTCATCGGAACAGCAGCCCTCGCAGCGCTGTCACTAGGCGGTTGCGCAAAGAAGGAACAGGGAACCATAAAGATCGCGTCCAAGCCCATGACGGAGCAGTACGTACTGACTGAGATTATCGGCCAGTTAATCGAGCATGATCTCGGTGTAAAAGTAGAGATTACCAAAGGCGTCGGCGGCGGTACCACGAACATCCAGCCGGCACTGTTAAAGGGGGATTTCGACTTATATCCGGAATACACCGGAACCGGCTGGCTCACCGTATTAAAGAAGGAACAGGAGAACGATTCCGATGTCCTCTATGAGAATCTTCAGAAGGGCTACGAAGAGATGGGACTCCACTGGACCGGCCTCTATGGCTTCCAGAACTCCTATACCCTGGCAGTGAGAAAGGAAGCTGCCGACCAGTATTCCCTCAAGACCTTCACAGACCTGGCCGCCGTGTCAGACCAGCTGGTATTCGGAGGGAATCCCGACTACATGGAGCGTGAGGATGGCTTCAACTACCTCGCATCCGCCTACAACATGAACTTCAAGGATGTCAAGGACATCGATATCGCCTTAAAGTACACCGCCATGGCCGATAAACAGATCGATGTCACCAATGCCTACACCACCGACGCCCAGCTGAGTGTGGCTGATGTATCCCTGCTGGAAGATGACCAGCACATCTTTGCCACCTATTACGGCGCCACCGTGGTCCGCCAGGACACCTTAAAGAAATATCCCAAGTTAATCGAGACCCTGGAAAAACTGACAGGCCAGATCTCCGACGATGAGATGCGCGCCATGAATTACGCTGTGGAAGTGGACCAGAAGGATGAAAAAGACGTCGCAAAAGACTTTTTGACTGAGAAGGGGCTTTTAAAGTAAATTGAGCGACATCGTGTAAGTTTCTGTGAATAATACTTTCATCATATGCAAAACCGGACGGCCCCCGGAACCTTATCAGGTGAAACACTCAGGGGGCCGTCCGGTTTCGCATATGCAGTCCCTGCATAATTATAAATGCTCATCAAAACTGCTGCAAAACGTTTTGGATTTTACTTCATTCATCAGCGGGTATACCTTTAAAAGACTGCCTGTCATCCATCTTTCTATCCTGCTCAAATAATTCTGTCATATGAGATCACCTCTCAATTCTGATCCAGAAATCATCCTCCGCCATTTTGCCCTCTGTAATCCTGTTAGTTCGGCTCCGAATTCCTGCCGAAGGCCCTTTTCAAATAGCTGTCAGTAAAATTATAAAGCTTGATTCTCCTGTTTTTCTCGTCTACATCTATAACCGAGCATATCTCATCATGATACATATACCAAAGTCTTAAGGGAAAACATCTCTCAGGGATTGGCCCTGTAATTGGTTCTTTTTTCGTTCCCAGTATTCTACTGTTTTTTGAAAGCTTCTGATGGCAAACGTTTTATTCTCCACTTCATCACTCCCTCTCATACTAATTAAATCCTAATTTTTAGGATATAACAACACTATTTTACCCTAAAATTTAGTACATTTTGTTTTTATACCACTCCACGATCCCCCTGCTGCTTTCTAACACAACTGATTTTTTTATTATACCGGCACCGTTCTCATGTTATACTCTTCTTATCATAAAAGAGGGACCAGAACATTGAGAATATTTCATGTTCCGGTCCCTCTTTTATTTTACTCTTTTCCCTGCTCACGCATCCCCCGATACACTTTTTCCGCAGTGATCGGAAGCTCTCGAATCTGCACTCCGACCGCATTCGCCACAGCGCCCGCGATGGCAGGTGACGGAGTGTTGATCACGATCTCGCCAATGGACTTCGCGCCAAACGGGCCTGTTGGCTCGTAGCTGCTCTCAAATTCCACCCGGATGTTTCCCACATCGATCCTGGTTGGAAGCTTATACTGAAGGAAGGAATTTTCAATCAGATTACCCTTCTTCGTGTAGGTGATATCCTCGTATAACGCCATACCGATGCCCTGGGCGATTCCGCCCTCGGTCTGAACTCTCGCCAGATTCGGATTGATAACGGTTCCGCAGTCAACAACGGCCGCGTAATCGATCAGTTCCACCTCGCCGGTCTCCGTATCCACTTCCACCTCGGCCATTCCCACCATAAATGGAGGCGGTGATACCGGGGAAGTATGGGTGTATCCGGCTGACAGCATCTTCTCGTTGCAGCACATGATGCGGTTGCCGATATCCTTTAAAGAGATCTCTAATTCCCCTTCCGGCTGATAGACCCGTTTGCCGTCAAATTCCAGCTGCGCTGCATCGCATCCTAAGTAATCCGCTCCCTTTTCCACGATTTTCTGCCTCAGTTCCTCACAGGCCCGGACAACCGCCATTCCCGTCAGATACGTGGTGCTGGAGGCATAGGAACCGGAATCGTAAGGAGACACATCCGTATCGGTGCCGTGCACGACGATCTGGTCCATACTGCATTCCAGACAGTCCGCTGCCATCTGTGCCAGAATCGTGTCACATCCGGTACCCATGTCGGAAGCACCGATCATCAGGGTATAGAAGCCGTCGTCATTGACACGAATCTCCACAGACCCCACGTCCACGTTGGAAATGGAAGATCCCTGCATAGCCATGGCCGCTCCGACTCCCCGGACCTTCCCATTGCCCATGTCCACGCGCGGGTATTTCCGATCCCATCCGATCATTTCCTTCGCTCTCGCCATACAGCGGTCCAGCGCGCAGCTGTTCAGCTTCTCGCCGTAGTAGGCAGGCATCACATCGCCTTCCTTTACCATGTTCTTCTCCCGAAGCGCTACCGGATCCATGTGAAGAGCGGCCGCAAGCTCATTGACGGCTGATTCCACTGCGAAAATCCCCTGTGTCGCTCCATATCCGCGGTAAGCACCGGAGGACATAACGTTTGTATAGACCACGTCATAACGAAACCGGAATGCTTCCGGCGTCCGGTAAAGCGGAATGGATTTATGGCCCGAAAGTCCAACCGTCGTTGGTCCGTGCTCTCCGTACGCCCCCGTATTGGAAAGGGTATAGACGTCAATAGCCTTAATCGTTCCTTCCGCGTCCGCTCCCAGGCGCACACGTATCTCCATCTCGTGGCGCGGACACGAGGCAATCTGGGTTTCATAGCGGGAGTAGACGATCTTAGCCGCCCTTCCCGTCTTCATGGTCACTATAGCCGGATAGACTTCCGCCACCACGGTCTGCTTCGCCCCGAATCCACCGCCGATTCTCGGCTTGATCACGCGCACCATGGATTTCGGCACATCGAGCGCATGAGCGAGGATCCTTCTCACATGAAATGGAATCTGAGTGGAGGCCACCACATTCAGGCGGCCATATGTATCCATATAGGTGTAAGCGCGAAACGTCTCCATCATGGCCTGCTGGTTTGCCTTCGTATGGTAGACACGATCAATCACATACTCGCACCGTTCCAGCGCGCTCTCCACGTCGCCGTCTTCCTCTCCGCCGCAAGCGCACAGATTACGTTTGTTATCCGCTCCAACCGGACAGAGGCTCTTCCAGTTTTCTTCCGGATGGACCAGAATCTCGTTATCCTTCGCCTGCCGGAAATCGAGGACGGGTTCCAGGACCTCATACTCCACCTTGATGAGGCGAAGGGCGTGATCCACCGCTTCCTCGGTCTCGCCCGCCACGACAGCGGCTGCATCTCCTACAAACCGCATTCTTCTGTCCAGAATCAGCCTGTCATAGGGGCTGGGCTCCGGATACGTCTGGCCTGCCATGGTAAAACGCTTATCCGGCACATCCTCATAAGTCAGTACACAGGCAATCCCGTCCACTTCGGAGGCGGCCTTCACATCGATTGCCTTAATCAGGGCATGAGCGTGAGGACTGCGGAGCACCTTTACAATCAGGCTGTCCTTCGGCGCCAAATCATCCGTATAGACAGGCTTTCCCGTTACCAGCGCCCTGGCATCCACCTTTACTACAGGAGAATTTACCGCATGCATTTCCATTTTCATCTCGCCTCTCCTCCCCTCGCCAGATACTTTCTGATGGCCCTCATCTGGCCCATATAGCCGCTGCACCGGCAGAGATTGCCGGCCAGGTACTCCCTGACTGCATCTTCTTCCGGCTGAACCAGTTCCTTTTCCATTGCAAGCACGTTCATGATCAGGCCGGGACTGCAGAAACCGCACTGTTCGGCTCCCTCTCCCGCCAGATACATTCCAAACTCTTCCGCTTCCTTCTGAACACCTTCCAGAGTCACCACGTCCCTGTCATCAACACGGGCCGCCAGCATGGAGCAGGAGAGAACCGACTTCCCATCGACCAGAACGGTGCACAGGCCGCAGTTTTCCGTCTCACAGCCGCATTTTACACTGTAGCAGCCTTTTGCCCGGAGTAAATCAAACAGGGATGTATCGTCCTTGATCTCCGCATACGTCACTTTTCCATTTAAAGTAAATTCTATCTCCACGTTCTACACCTCCCCGCCAAGCTGCTTCATCAGCCGCCCTGCGTAAACTTCCGTCAGATGCCTCCGGTATTCGGCGCTTCCTCTCGTATTGTCTCCAAATCGAAAACGCTCCGCCACGGCACCGCAGTCCACCTTGCCATCCGCTGCCGCGACTTCCACCACTTCCGCTCTGGAGGGTCTGGCTCCGACCGATACGTACCATGTCCCCTCTTTTTTTGCCACACAGCAGGCAAGAAGCGGGAAATCCGTTCCGGACCGTCTCTGAGCCGCGTAAGCAGCCCTTCTGCCGTCTTTTTTTATAATAATGCGCACCAGAATATCACGGTCGTATTTCATGTGGTTAAACTCTTTCAAGGAGACGACTCCGCTCTGATAAAGCTCCACATAAGTATCGAGCGCCATCAGGCAGGTCATGATATCGGAAAAACCAAATCTTCCGAATACACTGCCTCCGACCGTCGCCCCATTCCGAAACTGAACGCCCACAATCGCCCGCGTGCACTCCTTAAAAACTCCCTCAAAATATGTATTCAGCCCCTCATGTGTCTCCAGCATGCGCAGGGTGCACATGCAGCCGATCCGGAATTCCTCATCCGTCTCCTCGATCGTATCGAGCCCCAGTCCCGACAAATCGATCAGGGTCATTTTCACGCGGTTCTGAAGCTTCAGCCACATCATACCGCCGCCTACAATACTGCTCTTTTTCTGATTCAGCTCATAGGCCTCTGAAAGGCTTCCCGCCTTCACGTAATTTTTAAACCTTACCACCAGAATTTCCTCCTGACTCCAAAGCTTTCCTTCTTTTGCAACAACAGAATAAAGAGTCCGGTTCGCCGGACTCGCACGCCGAAGCACGGCTGTTTCACCAACCACACCTCCCTGGCACGGAGTGTGCATACCCGGTCAAGCGGGGCACGCTGCTCCTGCAAAGCATTTTTTCATGGGCTGCAATTTTCTGTTAAATAGTAACTGTTACTCGAAATAAAATATTCCGCATTCGGCCTCATGCCCCGCCTCACTCCGGGCAGACATAAAGCCGGAAAAAGTATATCATACTCACTCCGGCTTTGACAATCGATTCTTCGGTTTTCCGTTGTTTTTCTACATTTTTCGACTTTTCCCTGATGATTCACCGGGAAGTTAAGGCACTTTTCCGCCCCGGCTTCCCCTCATTTCGACTCTGATGTCTTTTTCCCCGCGAAAGGGCATTCCTATCGCTGCCGGATCAGCCCCGTCATATATTCCGGACTCTCCTCAAAACACCTGCGGAATCCTTCCACCGTATCCGGAAATTTAATCCCACAGTCTCGTATTTTTTCTGTATCCATCAGCAGGTTCCTGGGCTGATCTGCAAACCGCTCCCGGTCAGGAATGAGTAGTCCGCTTCTGTCCTCCCCTTCCGTCACCATCGCCAGAACCTTTCTCGCCGTGTCATATGTGGACAGCGTACCTCCGCTGCCAAAGTTATAGATTCCCGCCGGAAGATTTCCCGCCGCCTCTATATTTTTCACGACCTCCATGGCCCAGGTGATTCCGCGATAATCGTGGACAGGAAGCGTCAATGGACGGTTTTGAATCAGAGCCTTCAGTAAATTCCCCAGAAGGTTGCTGTTGCTCTTTAGCCCACGCCAGGGGAAATCATACATCCACGGCAATCGGAGGCACACCGAGTCCGGAAGTATGGCCATAATTTTCTCCTCTGCCTGCCGTTTGTGAAGCCCGTAGACATTGACCAGCTCCGGAGTATTCTCCTCCTTTGCCGGTACCATGGTCCGGTTTCCCGCGTAAATCTGATCCGAACTCATAAAGATCAGCCGGCTCCCGGTCTCCCTGCAGGCCCGTGCCAGGTTCACAGCTCCGTTCACATTGACCGCCTCCGACAGGCCCGGATTTTCCTGGCACGTCCCGGTGTTGGAGATGGCCGCGCAGTGAATAACCAGCTGTGGGGCCGCCGCTCTCACGAATTCTGCCGCCGCGGCCTCATCCGTGATATCCAGATTCCCGTGATGTGCTCCTGTTATCTCATATTTTTCCTGATAAAATTTCATAATCCTGGAGCCCAGAAATCCGTTTGCTCCTGTTACCAACCATCTCTCCATACTGCTTCCTCCGTCACCTTATTCTCTGTCCATGATTTCCAGATATTTACTTTCCACCGGTCCGGTCAGCCAAACTCCGTTTTCAGACCGGTAAAATACCGCTCCGTCTCTCATCATTCTTTCCGTATCGACGCTCAATACCACCGGCTTTCCATGCCTTTTTCCAACCTTTACAGCCGTTTCATAATCGCCGGACAGATGGACGTACAGCCGGCTCATGGATTTTAGCCCCTGAGCCATAATGGACGGGAGAAAACGCTCCGCCGTCCCATGATACAGCACTTTGGGCGGTTTCGTTTCTTTCAGTTCCACATCCACCGGAATACTGTGGCCCTGGTTCGCCCGGATCAGCGTACCGTCTTCACTCATGCGGTAACGCCCCTTTTCATCCGTTCTCACAATCTCCTTCAGCATTTCCAGATCTAGAGGCCTTCCCGTTTTCTGAAATCCCTCAATCAATTCCTCCACATCAGCCCAGCCATGTTCATCCAGCGTGATGCCGGCCGCATCGGGCTGATGGCGAAGAACCAGGCTTAAAAACACGCTCATCTTCTTCCATTTATTATTTTTCGAATTGTCGTTCTTATTCTCCATCCTTTACTCCTTCATTTCTTCTCTTCCCACGTTCTCCTATCCGTTTCCGTCATACGAATCGTATTTAGATATCACGGCGGCAGGGCGTTTCGCCTCCGGATTGTATTTCCATTCCTGTTCCGTGCATTCATAACACCGAAGTCCGGTATCTGCAGACTGCGTCCATATCCGGTCCGTTCCCGGTTCCCAGCAGATTCCCCAGAAATCCCGCGCACGGTCCATGATAAAGGCAAAAATACGTTCTCCGCTCTCTCCATCCTGAATCGTCACCCGAACCGATTGCAGACCGGTGCTCTCATCTGTCACCACATCCTGAACCGCCAGATACCGGCCGTCGCCGCTGTACTGCGGTTCCGGGCGGAAGCTTCCCCAGCCTGGCCTGTAGTTCCAGCCCATCTCGTAATTCCTGGACCAGAATTCCCAAGCATCCCGGTCGCCCCCAAACACATTCATGTCAATATACGTTTCATCTCCCTCGTATCCGTTCAGCTTTTTCCGGTTTGTATACTGCCAGAACACCCAATTCCAGTTACCTGTGTCCGGTTTCTTCATCACGTTTCTAATCCAAAGGGGATACTCCTCATATCTTCCTTCCAAATATAAATGCATCGTATCTTCCGTCGCGTAGATCACCGGTTTGACGCCATAATGTGCCTCCAGCCCCTGCAGCATCACATCCAGCTGCGCGCATACCGTCTCTCGATCGGGCGGATTTACTTTCTTATCGCCATAGAATTCGAAATCAACCACTGGCGGAAGCATTTGCCGGAAGGCTGGTACTGTCTCTGTAAAATGCTTCAGCTGGCTCTCTCCCAGGCTGTCAAAGCTGAAAAAATGGTATGCCCCGATCCTGAGTCCCGTGTCCTTCGCCGCTTCCCAGTTCTCCGCAAACTTCTCATCCGTATGAGAGCTTCCCTCTGTCGCCTTTATGTATGCAAAATCCAGATCCTGCGCCGCCAGAACCGGCCAGTCGATGGTCCCCTGATAGTGGGAGACATCCACACCGCGTACCGGATACCGCTTCTTTGAAGGATTATTTAACTGAATCAGGCCGCAATAGACCGCATACCCATAGAACGCGCACAGGACGGCCGCCATCAAGCAGAACACGCCGGCTGCTATTATCCGTTTTCTTCCTCTTCTGCTCTTATCCATTCCATATCCCATCTGCACTGCGCCGGATCTTCCGGCTCTCCATGTCCTTCACGAAATATTCCGCATTCACCAGATTGGAGCGAATCCAGAATAACCTTCTTCCCTCCCGGTCAAATACCTCGATCTTTCCGGGTTTCGACCGGCCGCCGGCCGACTCCGTCACATGAAGCCCGGATATTCCCGTCGTCTGTATTCTTCCTCTTCTGTCCCGGTACGAAATCTCCATGGCGGTGACCGTAATCCGCATTGTAAAGAACAGAAAAATTTCCCTGACTAAGTTCACAATGGCACAGACACCTATTGCATAAAAAAACAGACTGTTTTTCCCATTCAGATATTCGGGATACACGGCTCTACAGACGAAAAGTAACACAATCAAAGCGATCATAATCGTAAGGAGGAGTCCCCCTGCATTCTCATAAACCCGATACTCTTCTCTCTGGCGATTCTTCTCCGCAGCCTGCTTAAGACCGCGTTCCAAAGCCCAACCCGCTGCTGTCACAACAACGCAGGCCGCCACTATCCTGTTAAATTCCATTCCTGCCCTCCTCTGTCTCTGTCACTGGAAACAGGCTGTTGTCAACGAGAATGGACCGCTTTCGCCATTCGGAACTTAAGGCCTGTCTCCCTGTTCACTCTGTCTGCCATAGCTGCTGATGCATATAAATACAATGGCGCCTCATGGCTGTTATCCAGGTAAAAACGTTGTTCTCCGCCGCCCTGCCGGTCCAGAATCCGGTTTAAAAATCCCGCCATCCCGGTATCCATCCAGTCGCGGTTTTTTCTGGCCTTCCATTGATAAGCACGGTCATGAAAACGGAAGGTTACCGCATAACGTTCCACCCCGCTGATCTCCTCAAACGGCAGCCCGGATATCGCCTTCAGACCATTTAATATCTTCCCGTAGGAATCCCACTGATAGATACACTCCCGGTCCCCGGTCGAGTAGACGCAGTTCAGCGCCTTCCTGCTCCCGGCCAGTATACAGAATCCATAGTATGGGTGACTGGCAAGATACTCATTTTCCGAAGGCGTAAGTCCGAGAATAAATTCCTGTTCCATTTCTGTCGGAGTAATAGAGATCCCCGCTTCTTTCAGTACCCGTATCTGTTCCAGTTTTGGAACACATCCGCTTCCCTCCACTCCCATCATATCCTCAACCGCCGCCACGGCGCGCCGTTTTACAATCTGCACACAGACGGCCAGTGCCACCGCAGCAGCCAGTAAAATCAGGAGACAGCTCATTACCGTACCGATGAAACCTGCTGCCATATCCGCTTCACTTCCTTTCCCGGGCGTACCTGCATCCCCGTAACTATTTTTGATAATGCCGCGGCACGACAGCAGCATTTCTACCCGCGGAACCAGGTGTTCTCTCAATCCATGGTGATCGTTTTCATCGATTCCACATACCCATACCCGCCTGCGAAAACACCGGAAACAGTATTGCCGCTGCTATGCACATGAACATATATTTCGGAAATGCGATTCAAGCAATGTCCCTGTTCAAAGATATACCGACTCCGTTTCTGTTCGTATTTATGCAGATAACAGGCCAGCGCACAGTTGGAGGTTCCGGTGGCGGATTCCTCATCAATACCATACAGAGGCGCGAAATTTCTGCATATTGCGGTTAAATTTCCCTCTCCCGTAAGAGAAAATGCATGAATCCCGACGCAGTCCCGTTCCTGACTGAGTTTCGTAATAGCGGCAAAATCGGGAACCATGTTTTCCAATACCGTCGGCGACTCAATCGGAACTATGATATCTTTTAGACCAGTCGATACCATTTGAACAGGCAGATTTCCTATACCGGAGCCAGCTTTTAAACCGAAGCATGGTTCGACCTCTGCCCTGTTCAGTGTCTCGTAAAATTGCGGAGTATTCTGCTGCATGAATATTGCCCCGTCATCCTCCACATTTATGCTCAATATTCCAGACCTTGTCTCAATCGTATACCCGGATTTTTTCAGTCTGTTTAAATAATTTAACACGACAAACGATGCAATTGTCGCATGGCCGCACAGAGGAACCTCTCCCGCCGGTGTAAAATATTCCAGACTATAATCCGCCTGTTCCGACTGAGAAAGAAAGGCAGTCTCGGAATATCCTAACTGATACGCTATCTTTGTTTTTTCTTCTTTGCTCAAAACAGGGCACTGCAAAACTACACCGGCTCTATTTCCGCCCATATTGTTTTTACTAAATGCGCTTGCTACGCAGACATCGATCAACATAGGAATTCCTTTCGCTGTAACAACGGTATTTTGCTGTTGGACACGCTGTCCTTATGAATAAGGATCATTTATGAAAATGGATCATTTATGAAAACGGATCATTTATGAAAGCCGATAAAATATGAAAACAGCAAGCCATCTCCGGCCTGCTGATCAGTCCTGCCATACCACATTCCGCCTGGTTTTGCCGCTTAACAGAGATACGTTCGACTCCGGCTGGAAAACCGTTACACTCATTATCTGCATTTTTTTCATTTGAATTCTCCCGTTTTTCACAAGCCGCAATTTACCTGGAACCTGACAGTTATGGAATCAGTCTTTTTTTTCAAAAATGACGGTCTGCTCTTTCATCGATATTTTACCGACCTGCCAGCCATACTCTGTCAACTCTTTTTTATAGTTCAAAAAAGAATGGTCTAATGGTATTCCAACTATATCCGCTATCTCATCAAACGTTAATTTCAAAGACTTGCATTCCTTTTCCCGTACATATTCCCACAATGCCTGATATTTGCTCATTTCGTATTACTCCTTTCCGCCCCTCTGAAGCTGCCGTTTATTAAAAACCGTCGCTAAACGCCTTTAGATCTCTTTTGACTTCATCGGGCAATTGATTATACCCCAGATCATCAATCGCTCCCTGAAGCGTATATAAATGGACTAAACAGACATTTGGGTAACGCAATTTCAAACGCAGAAAAGCTTCTTTGCTTCCTGTCTGCCTTAACTCCTCAGCCGAACAAATATCGACAGCTTTCAACTTCTCTTCCATTGTTTTTCCAATATTTCGCATGGAAGTCAATTCTGCCATAGAATACCTCCTGATCTTTGTCGTTTATTTTCACCTGACCGGTCAACAGGCGATGCTTATATTCCTGTAACTCGTAACTTACCGAGACAAAAAACGATGACCGGTTTTATAAAATCCTGCATAAAGTCTAAAACAGTACTTTTGACCATTATAGTTCCATTTTACAGTAATCACTGCTATTTTACTACCACGTTTGTTACGAAAATTTATTTTGTGAATCTGTATGCGGCGCTGACCTTAAAAATACAGGTACCTGCTGGACCACACAAATGACGTATCTGTGGCAGTCTATAATTGTAAGACAAAGTTTAGTGACTGATAAATACTTCCCATGTTTCTTTAAATCCCAAATTGCCCCCATCCCATTTAACATCATTATTGTACCATCCCTTTCATTGCCTTTTAAGAGACTTATTAAATAAAGGCATTATACTACAACCGGCCAATGTCAACAAGGCAAAAGTAAACTCGGAGACAGCAATTATGCAGTTAATTAAGCCAATGGTACCGCTGACACCAGGAAGCGGTGTCTGAAAAAGCCGGATTTCTGAAATCAACATACAAAAAGAGCATTGTGTGATAAGCTAATGTTAAATTATCCGGTTAGAATATCATTAAAGAAAACAAAGGAGGGATATCAAATCGTGCATGCATGGGAAGCAATTCAAAAGTCCGTTGATTATATAGAAAACCATTTAACGGAAGACATACCCATTGATAAACTTGCGGAGACTGCCAGCTTATCACCATTCTATTTCCAGCGTTTATTTTCACGCTTAGTTAAAAAGCCCGTCTGCGAATATATAAAGTTACGCAAATTGGCACAGGCAGCAGATGATTTGAAAACCAAAAACACCCGCATAATTGATACTGCAGTGAACTACGGTTTTTCCAGTCATGCTAACTTTACAAGGGCCTTCAAAGAAGTTTATGGTATTACACCAGACGAATATCGAACGTCAGACGTACATCTAAACCAATTTGTAAAACCTGAACTGATCTTAAATTACGTAATGGTTGACGAAAATGTTCCACTGGTTACAGATGGTATTGTTCTGGAAGTCACACGCAGACAACTGGCCACACCGCGAATATTTATTGGGATTGAAAAAGAAATACCGATTAAAGAATTGATGGGAGGAACTGAAACGAGCATTTCATATGCTGCAAAGCTATGGAACGAATTTCACGAAATAAAACCGAAAATACCTCATCTCATCGAACATGGAAATGAATTTGGCGCTCTTTATATCGGAAATGCGAAAGAGGGATACTGTACCTATATGGCAGGCGCCGAAGTCGAATATGGAACTGCTGCAGAGGGATATTCTACCTTCGAACTACCTGCTGCAGAGTATATTGTATGCGGATTTGAAGCTGAAAGCTTTGAGGAGTTGACAAATTCTGCCGTTTATAAAGCACAGACATTCATGGAAAGGTGGATGAAAAAACACAAGCTGGCCGCAACCGATTTTGCAGGGGAAATGTATTACCCCACGGATGGCTGTGCGTATTTGGAACATTGGATGAGACCAGTTACAACGGGTTAGTAACATCGCCCTCGTCGATGAACTATTTTTCTTCCCGGATTTGCTGAAAATTACCGCTGATATTGACAATGGTAACGAGAATTCAAAAATGCATTACTGTCATGCAGTTCAAATCTTATTTTTACATTACAATGCGGCGCCGTATAACCAATTTTCTACTTCTGCGGTGCCGCATTGATTCCGTTCTCTGCTTCGTCTAATCCCCAGCCCTTCTATCCCCGGTCACAATCCAAATTAACGGATCCACCTGTACATGCCTGGCATCGAATCCCAACGTTTCTAACACGCCTTCCAGCCGGTCCACATATGCGAAATATTCATCCTCCAGATCCTCCCGTTCCGCGTCAGAACAGTTTTCCGCAAATATCTTCCTTGCCTCTTCATCTGCAAACATCAGATCCGCAATCACAATACGCCCCGCCGGTTTCAGAATCCGGGCCATCTCCTTGACCGCCAGGATTTTCTCCTCCTCATTGCAATGATGGAACGCATAGGATGACACCACGGTATCCACACTCCCGGAATCCATGGGAAGCTGCAGAAACGTTCCCAATTTCACCTTCAGCTTGGGGAACTTCTTTTTAGTCTCCTTGAGCATATTCACCGACTGGTCGATTCCGGTAATTTCACAATCAGAAAGCCGCCGTCCAGCCAGTTCTCCCGTACCGACCCCAATTTCCGCCATGATGCCTCCGTGCTCCCGAGCCAGCCGCGCCGTCTCATTTAGGACCGTTTCATAATTCTCATAAAATGCAAGCCCGTTCACACCACGCCTCACCATCTCATCGTAATGAACCGCAGAGCTGTCGAAGTCCCACCGGTCCTCCCACTCCGCCATCCCCGCAAGCAGTGCCGCAGTTTTCTCCAACTCCTCCATGGCACTTGCCGGTATGGCCGCATTGAAACTGGAACCTCCGTCTTCCGTTCCATTTATCTCTCCCAGCATCCCGTCGATGCAGCCCGCCAGGGAATCCCGGATCAGGCTCATGGAATGAACATGACGGTTTAAAATATCATACTGCTGAAAAAATAAATCCACCGGACTTTCCTCCTGCCCGAGCAGTTTTAAAATCATTTCAATGGAAAATCCCATCCTTCGGTACAGCAGAATAATCTGAATCCTGGCGACATCATCCATCGTATACAGCCGATAACCATTTTCATCCCTGTGCGGTGCAAGAGCCCCCTTCTTTTCATAAAAACGCAGGGCGTTCGGATTGACATGCAGCATTTTAGCCGCCTCATTGATTTTAAGCATCTTCTCTCCTCCTAAACATACCGTTTTCCCGGTGATAACGTAAGTATAGAGCTTCGCCCAGGGTGAATGTCAACTGCCAGTCTTACTATATGTGTCAATCCTCTAAAATCATATCCAACTCATGAAGAATCTGCTCATCACTGACTGTTCTTCTTATAAAACTTGCATCCATTCCGCTTTTACGCAATTTGTCTATCCATTTCAGCAAATCTTCCCGTCCCATACCTTTTTCAATCATACTAAAATAGATATAGGCTAATTCATTATACACATTTGTATTGAACACAGATGGATCATCAGAGTTAATACATGTTATAATATTTCCCATATCGTAACCACTATGATTCATGTTATAGACCTGATGATCCGCCAGCGTATCAATATTTCCAATCGTAACATTAGATGAGGGATTTACCTCTATAACAATTCCCTGCTGCATAACATACTGCTTTATCGCTTTTTGAATTTCACAGACGATCTGAAATTCCTGATCTGTCACCCTGTAATGGATCGGCTCGTTCATCTTGTGTACATACCACTTGCAGTGCCTGGCAGTAATCAGCATATCTGTATTCCATGCAATATGATCTTTTCCATAGCGACTGAAATAGCTGCACAAATCATGCAGTGTTTCCTCCGATGTGTCATCGTCTTTTTCAGGGAACCCTGCCGTTTTACCACATGACTGGCATTTTTTCATGACAGGAAATTTAAACATATCCACGCTAAATAATTTCCGATAAGCATCTGCCAACAGATTTGTCGTCAGACCGCTGCTATCTCCATAGATCTCCTTAGCCAGCTCATAAATACGTTTTTCTAAATAAGCCAGGTTCACGAGCATAGAAGCACTACACTGGCGACTCAAAATATCGTAGGACCATAAATAATTATCAAGTGCCTCTCCACGTGGAATAATGACAGTACTATTCTCCCGGTACCACAATTCTGCAGAAATACCCAGAGCTATTCCATGACCAATTCTATCTCCCGCGTGGAACTTCAAATGACGTATTACTTCTTCGATTCTTCTTAAACCTGACAGAAGATGACGGTAATCCTCTCCCGCATGAAACGTAAATCCCAGACTCTGAAAATCAGAATTCCAAGGTGTTCCTATTTTTAGTGGCTCCTCTTTACTGTCTCTTGCCGCTTCGTATACTTGAGAAAACACCCATGTCGGAACAGCATTCTCCAGGCTCGCTACATCCAATCCGACGAGATATTTATCTAAAGAGAAACCATTCATATCCCTTCGCACCAATTTTAAAATTTCTATCTGTTTCTTATAAGTATCACACAGCTTTCCATACTGAAGATAAATGCTGTCTTCCTCACCAGTTCTTATACATTTTTCCGGAAAATACCCCTGCTCGCTCTTTAACAAATGCATTACAAGTCCTACTTGTGGAAAAGGCCGAATCGGTTTATAACTATAATTCTCTCCGGCTTTTATCTTAGTACAATACGACTTCCTCAATATTGCACGATAACCGCCTAAAAAACTTTTTACTGTTATTCTGAAATCACTCTCATTATTATCAATAGAAGCTCTAAGTTCTATTTTCTTTAATTCCTCATTTTGAAGTTGCTCTCTGATCGCACGCTCCCACTTTTTCATTCCGGCCAGTGCTGCCGCGGATTTATTTGCAGCAGAGTTATTCTTGTAATATTGCAGTGTGAAATAATCAAGCCCATGCACTGTCTTCTGCTGCACAATCAGCCCGTAAAAAAAGTTTTTAATCCGTAAATAATGCAGGAACAGTTTTCTGGCCTGCTTCATATCTGGCGATTCTCTATATTTTAACAACACCGGAATCACATAAAACAAAAACAGTTCCTCATCCGAAGTATGGATGTCTTCTGACTCATCTGTCATACTATGCGCTACCCCATAATGAATCCACTGTTCTGGAACCTTTCCATCAATAATTTTATCCCATAGCTGTAAAAAATAGCAAGAGGCATCCCATTTATGCTCTTCGATCTGAAATTCAGGAATATTCTTCCATTCATCTCTTTTATTACAAAGCTTCATCAGCTTTGTCATCTCCTTAAATCTGGCTTTCGTTGAACAGTTTGTCTGAAACATTTTTACATATATCAGCAAATTCACTCTAATTGCCCCTGCAAGCCATAAAAGGCACTGAATCTCAGACTGATTAAGATCGAACGAGTGATATGGATTAAACTTTTTTAAACTACGAACCCTTTCCGCTGTTAATGGCTTCATAAACTCATCCCATATACTTAAAAAAGCCCCCGAAACACCACTGTGCAGATGATTCTCTGCCAATCCCTGCTTTAATACCTGGTCGAGAAGAGCATCCGAAACCTTTATATTGCCATAAAAACCGTTTAAATCCTGTAATGTCTTTCCGCTGTTGATCATATAGAGAATGACAAGAATATCCAATGGAAACAATCTGTTCATGCTGTGGAACAGATATATCTTGTTGGTCCCGGAAAATCCTCCAAGAAGATTTTTATCCCCTTCATTCTCCCAGTATTTATAAATAATCTGTCCATCGCGCTGTGAAACCAGGCTCTTGCTTAATTCCTTCAGGCGCTCAAAAATCAAATAAAAGCTCTCTTTCTCTCTTTTTATTTGATTATCCTTCCCGTACCTCGGATACAAATACCACTTATCCAGATAGAGGTATATCTCATCATAGGAAAACACGGAATAATTTTTTCTGACATATTCCACAACATTTTTTCTTAAGACTCTTTTATCCCTGATATCATTTGGTTCCCTCTTTCCGGCAAAATCCGGTTGTTTTCGGTCCAGATACTCCTGAAGAAAATCATGTTCCAAAAAATCAATACTGACAAATGGATATGAAAGGACCGCAAGACAGCGATTGATCGCATCATTCATGTCTATAAGTTACCTCCCTTATCCATGTAAAAAAGTTCCTCCACCTGCGAAAAATCAAAATCTATTATTCCATTCTGCCTGATTTTTTCATTAAATTCTGTTTTCTCAGATTCTAAGATTTTTTTATTAGCCAACTCGATAGCCCTCGAAAAATCGGCCAGCTCACTCCCCTGTCTGTAAATGTTACTGCCTCCAATTTCTGCGATTCGAAACAGCGCATAGCAGTAGAGCCATGGAACAACTTTCAACAGCCCAGTCTCTTTCCATTCTACCGGCTCATATTTCTCATATTTTTCCTCCATAAGCTGCAAAGGCAGCTCATTCAATACTTTTAAAACCTCCCGTGCTTCTTCCCTGCCATACCATACCTGCCAGTTACCTGCCAATGTCGAAAGCGCGTTATAGATTGAAGCATGATTATCTAAGCCAAAATAATCGTTATTTTTGTCATAATGTTTTCTTATATCATCTTTAGTCTGTCTTGCCTTTGTATTTGAGACGCCATCATAGCTACGCTCAAATTTGCTGTACTCCTCCTTAAAGTTCCTTATGTCGATCCCCCAACAGTATTGTTCCGTGTTTTTACTCATAATTGAACTAAACCGGCCTATTACATAATCCTTGATAATCTCTGCGGAAGACAAATTCCATAAATGTTGTTTGTCAATCTGTTGGATACACTGAAAACGTTCTTCATCCGTCTTATCTCCATTTATATGCTTTTCCTGCATGAAATTCAGGTTTTTCAGCCTGTTATTATCAAAAAGTATATCCCCAAAACATTCGTCAATAAAATTTATAGCCATCAGTTCAAGATGTGTACTTACATGTTCAAACCCATAACTTATGTTTAGATCCTTTTCATCATCAACCTTTTGGCCTGTTTCCACTGATATTCTATATTGCCGATATAAAACATTTATATTATTGTCTGTAAGTGTTACCCCGTTGCCATCAACTCTTATGATCATCTTTCCCCGCAGCTTGGATATGATAGTTTCCAATGGAAAAATGCTCTTCCATATATTAATTCGGATATTTTGTGAGAGAAATGTTTCCAGAAGCAAATAACTATCCTTAAGTTCTTCATAACTATCCTTTATCTTTTCAGCCACCATATCAGGAGCAATTGGCTTTTCATTGCTGAATGACCAATATAGCCACATCAAAATCTGGCTGTAACTGCTTTCTATTTTCACTTTCTTCGATTTAGAATCATTATTATTCTCTGACTGCTTGTACTCTATTTTTCCTAATGCCTGGCCCATGCTGTCATAATACAGCTTTATGTACTGATAAAAAGTTAATGCATAAGGAAAGTCATTTTCGGTCATTAGCTTTACAATATTTTCTGCCTTAACACTTAATCTAACACCTCCCTTATTTTTCTGACTTCCCATAATATTTAATTTTTCGCTATATGCAATTTCCTTTGTACTGTCTGAGATAACCGGATAATTAACCAGATCCTGGAGGATCCGCTTTTTAATCCACCTATAATCAGCCTCCCTGAATTGTTCAACCTTTTTTAAAATTCTTAAAGAAAAATCCAGAAAAACAAAAAGTTGAAATCTTTTAAGAACATATTTTTTATCATTACCCGGCTGTGTGTTATCAGTCTCAAAAAAGCTCCCCTTGAAATTATCACATCGGATCATAGTAGTATCATAGCTGTTTCCAAATTGGATTATATCTTTCAACAGAATATGCCTGTAGTCATTGTAAATGGGATTCGATGAAACCAGTGTTTCTAAAAACAGTTTAACCGCAACAAAATGCGAATTATTTTCATCCGAAACCTCCAATACCTGCTGTGTATCCAGTAATGCATTGTAAACATTATTCAGCCCTCTTGAAGTCTCGTCTAATAAATGGAAGGTCTCCGGAATCACCTTTAAACTACCACTTATTTGATTCATATTATCCATATCTGAATAATCATAATATTGAAAATATCCATCACAGCCATACTTTGAAAATATTTCAGAAAAAAGTTCTTTCAAGGTTTTATTAACTGGCTCCCCCTCTTGTATAACAACATAATTTCCCCGGTCTTTCAATTCCCATTTTTTTACTGTATGGCGATACACCGGAGGAATTACCTTTTTAAGATACTCATATGACAGCCGTCTTTTACGATTTATCAGATTATTGTCATCCTGTTTACCATTGCAATGCTTGCATTGGTTATCTTTATTATCTTTATTATCTTTATCATTTTTACTATTGTCGTTCTGCTTATTAACGTATACAATCTCCAGTAAGTCTGCCCTTACTATTTTTTCCTGACGTATAAAGTCCAGAGTCAGCGCTTCTTCAAATGTATCTAAATCCCCAGATAAAAAAGTCACAATTCTTGGATGGGACAGATAAGATAGTAACGTCTTTACCACATCAGTACAGCGGTTCGTGCTCAAGTCTATATCATCCACAAATAGAAAAATCAACGCATCCTCAGAGTATTTTTCTTCGTTCAACAGTTGTTCTATAAACCTGTTAAAGCAATTAATAAATTCTATATCTGAATTAAATATATCTGATGAACGTTGAACGTAATCGCTCTCTGTCGTATATTGCCCTACAATCACCTGCCGATAATCTTTCTGAATATAGCAATACTTTTTAACCATACTTTTATAGAGCCGTTCAATATTTGACGGCCCTTCTTTCCAACATTCCAGTTCTTTTCTGTTCTGATCCTTAAGTATATCATCCACTTCTCTTTTAAATAACCCAAGAATCGTTGCCATCAAATTCATTGACTCTGACATATTTTCCGGGATTATCATGGGGAGTATAACATTCTTCTTTTTTTCCGCACCTGAGTTCTCCCCATTCAAATAATGCATAAACGTTTTTAATACTGAAGTTTTACCGGTTCCCCTTTCCCCTAAAATACCAATGTTATTGGTCTTCTGTCCAGGATCTGATTCCGGTCCGATGCTGTTTATCTGATTTTCCTTTCCACATTCTGCCTCTCTTATCTCTTCAATCTGGCTTTTTAACTTTGAATAAGTCGGAAGTATCATCGAAACTTCCACATCTGACAGTATTCTCGCTCCAATTTTCCGGTGACTTTGTGATTTGTACCCCGCCTCCATGTTTTCTCCTTTGCTCTCCTGAAATTTGTATGGAATGACTTCCATGCTTTCTGCACATTTCATACAATATACAAAATCAATAACAGGACCATTCCCTCAGAACAGCCCTGTTATCATTATCTCTTATTCGTAGATCGGATACTTCGTACAGATTTTCGTCACTTCAGCTCTGATGTAGTCGGCCTTGTTCTCAAAATCAGTCGCAGCCAGCCAGATGCATTCTGCGATCTTTTCCATATCCTCTTCCTTTAATCCTCTGGAAGTTACGGCCGGAGTTCCTACACGAACGCCGGAGGTCACGAACGGGCTTCTCGGATCATTCGGAACCGCATTCTTATTTAGTGTAAGATAAACCTCGTCACAACGGTTCTGAAGCTCCTTACCGGTTACTTCCATACCGCGTAAGTCGATTAACATCAGATGATTATCCGTGCCGCCGGTCAGAATGTTGAAGCCCTGCTTCACAAGAGCCGCAGCCAGAGCTTTGGCGTTTTTCACTACCTGCTCCTGATACTCTTTGAATTCCGGCTTCAGCGCCTCACCGAAGCACACTGCCTTGCCAGCGATTACATGCTCTAAAGGACCGCCCTGGGTACCCGGGAAGATAGCTTTGTTGAAATTGAATTTCTCAGCAGCTTCCTTATTCGCCAGAATCATACCGCCTCTCGGTCCGCGAAGCGTCTTGTGGGTCGTCGTTGTCACGACATCCGCGTACGGGATTGGACTTGGATGGAGCCCTGCTGCCACTAATCCGGCGATATGAGCCATGTCTACCATTAAGTAAGCGCCTACCTTATCGGCAACCTCACGGAATCTCTTGAAATCAATGGTTCTTCCGTAAGCACTTGCGCCTGCAATGATCAGTTTCGGTTTGTTTTCAACAGCGATCCGCTCCATCTCGTCGTAATCGATGAATCCCTCGTCATTGACACCGTAAGGAACAATATTAAAATAAAGACCGGAAAAGTTGACTGGACTTCCATGTGTTAAATGGCCGCCGTGGTTCAGATTCATGCCCATCACGGTATCGCCCGGCTGCACCATGGCTACAAATGCCGCCATGTTAGCCTGTGCTCCTGAATGTGGCTGTACGTTGGCATAATCACAGCCAAACAGCTTCCTGGCACGCTCGATGGCAATATTCTCCACGATGTCCACGTCCTCGCAGCCGCCGTAATAACGCTTTCCAGGATATCCTTCTGCATACTTGTTGGTGAGAACGGTTCCCATCGCCATCATAACCGGCTCAGAAACGATGTTTTCCGACGCGATCAGCTCTAAGTTTCTTCTCTGGCGCGCGCATTCCAGCTCAATAGCCTCGCCCACTTCCTTGTCATAGCTGGTGATAAACTTCATTACTTCATTGACCATGTCCACTTTCCCTCTCTTTTCCCTTTCAATTTAACAGTTGCACAAAGACGCTGGCAGAGGGACTCTTCCCTGCACCAGCGCCTCTTACCGTTGAGGTTGATTATAATGCATTTTTAATAAAACTGTCAAGACAGTATCAAAAAATCTGATCTTTTTAAGCAGATTCTTTCTGTTCTCTGAGTAATTCATGGTATATTTTATTTATATTACTTAACCCAAAAGCTTTCCCCATTTTATTATACCGAATTTTTTTCCTGGCTTTTGCATTTAATTCGACCATTAACTTTTTATCCAATAGAACAGGTTGATGCGTGTCAGGATTTAAGTATATATTTTCTATATAATTTTCTGTAACAGGGAACAGATTTTGAGGTAAAAAAGCCTTTTTTTGCCCCAATACATATCCGAAGCTTATGTTATCACATATCTTATACTTATTTAACGAATGCTGATACTCTTTTTCATACTTATCTACTTTTGATGACAATGGTATCATCCAGTATATTTTACTGTCATCATATTGAAATAAATAGCAGCAGGGTCTGTTATGAGGTTTTCCGTTTACCATCTCTTTATTCTCTAATAAACCACAGCCCTTAAATTTAATATAAAATTCATCTTTAACAAAATACAATTTACCCCTGTCCATCTTTCTCCTTAGTACACAAAATCGCTCTACTATAAAAGCAGAGCGATTATTTGAATCCCAGCCTTTTATTAGCCGCAGTACTGGGTAGCGGAAATAATTTGAACCCGTACCTTCTTTTTATGGCTTCTGATTTATACGGTCACAGAACATAATATAAAAGCATACCAGCTTCTATAATTATAATATACACTAGAAATGCCAAAAATGCAAGCGTTTTTCACTCTTCACGCTGTTAAAAAATATCATCTTACCCATTTCAATTGTAATTCAGTGTTTCTATAAAAACGGAAAACCTTAACGATCTTAACTTTCCCTAATCAGATCCCCTGGAAACAAACCGTCCCAAAGCTCTATAGCTCAATCCAATATCTCTGAGTAATCTTGCCTAGATACGGGACTTCATTTTCCAATACCGCGCCGTTTTTCTTCATAGTGGCGATCGAAGCCGTTTTATCGCTGTCGACCGTCAAAAGTACTCTGTCCAATCCTATCTTTTTCGCCTCCTTCAGAGCCAGCCGCAGCATTTCAGCTGCATATCCCTTCTGCCGCTCTGATTTGCGGACGCAATAGCCAATATGTCCTAAATAACGGTACATTTCTTCAGTTAAATCATATCTGACATTAATCATACCAACGATTCTTCTGTCCGACTTTCGGATAGCCATAAATTCATAGGACGGTGGTCTTCCGTTTTCTGCAGTTTCCTTCTTTTCGTTTCTTTGAACGTTTTTCAACCACTCTTCAAAGTCCATAATCTCGTGCTGATACTGCTCAGAAGGCTGTATCAGACAGATATTTGCCTGAGTGAGTAAGTTGTTCTGTTCCATTCTCATCCTCCATTAGAAAAACAGATCAAATTCCCTTCGCATTTAAGCCTGAACACTTCATCTATCAAGACAGGACAGCGATTTCTGTTCGTCCCGGACCTTTTCCTCCAGCATTACCGCATACTTTTCATCATCGATCGGGAACTCAACCCGCTGTCCCTGCCAGGAAGAGAGGTACGCGCCATTCGCAATCATCAGTACGCGGAGTCCATCCTCTCCCGTTGCAAGCAGCGGTTCCCCTTTTAACAAATGATCCGTAAAATTCTGGAAGATCTTCTGATATCCTTCGACGCCATTTTTCTCCACTGTAATCTCTCTTGCACAGTGCTCCGGCATTCCATAGATATCCTGATTCAGACGGTTAAATTCATCCGTAGACATCACATTTTCGTCAAATATAATCCGGCTGCTGTCCTCGATGCACAGCCTTCCCTTCGTTCCCCAGATTTCCAGACGGTTGACTCCCGGATACTCCCCGCTGGAGGCAATAAAGGTTCCGTGGAGCCCGTTGTCATAGAAGAACTGGAGATCCATACTGTCATCTACCGTGATATCACTGTATTTTCCACATTCCACCGTTGCCAGAACCTGGTCCGGCATGCCGAGAAGCCACTGCCACACATCGAGGAAATGCTGGCTCTGATTGATCAGCAGACCGCC
>OCAS01000238.1_pt1 | contig 54900 bp, 65 predicted proteins | sample 1550751 | NCBI WGS metagenome assembly OCAS01 (sample SAMEA2580301, study PRJEB22360) | human gut metagenome | biome: human gut; feature: human-associated habitat; material: faeces | place: Denmark | collected 2008/2010
AGCATATCAAGGGAATTTTTAATTCTCCCAAACCGCGCCCTCCCAGCCACTCCAACGGCTCGCCGCATATCTGACAATATAACTGTCCCAGCTCAATCTCGTCATTGCTACATACCGGGCACTCATATCCATCAACGCAGCGCCCAGGCTCTATAATCATTTTTGCCATTCTACACCTCCAAAATCTTAATTCTTGTTATAATTAATAAACAATGCCGAAAATAAAATTATCCACCAACGGCTAAATACTACTGCAAGAATAGTAAAGCAAACCATTATTACGCAATTCTCAACTACATATCTTTTCCTCACCCTGTCACCTCGCAGAAATCTTAAGTTTCCGGGTTATTTTCTCGGTTTATACAATTACATATAGTTAATTTAACATATAATAATTGTATAATCAACTCAAATTTAATGTATTTTCATCACTTCTTATGGCACCAGTTATATTCTGCTGTCGGCACCAGAAAATCCTCCAACACCTGCCGCGGCTCTTCCAATATGCAGTAGTAGTCTCCCTCTGCAATGTATACGCACTCGTCGCAATCCTCGCAATTAATCGGCTTCTTCATTTTGGGTATCCCCCTTCCATTCGATCATTATCCCCGGCACCGTTACACACCGCGGCTGCCCTGGTACCATCTTGATGATCCCCTCGTCCGCCATCTGCTTAAGATGCAGGTGTACACTGCTCTTGCTCTCCAGCCCTACGCCCTCCCCGATCTCTCTCACCGAGGGCGGCCAGCCGTGGGTTATGGTGTACTGGACAATGTAATCTCTGATCTGCTTATGACGCTCTTTCATGGCCCGCCGCCTTCCCGGCCTCGTGTAGTAACTCTGCCACTGTCTCCGCAAAGATCTTTTTCATCTCAGCATCATTATCAAATAATTCGTTGCGGTTGATCTGACGTTTAATTCCTTTCTTTTTGCGGTAAGCCTCTTTTTCCGCCTCAATATCAATTCCCTTCTTACGCATTCTGGCACTCACGGCGGAGTATGTAGCGCTGCCATATATGCTGTGGTCATTACGGGCCTCAATAAGCGGCTGGATAATCTCCTGGCGAGTACGGTTTAACATTGCAGCTTCTACAGCCTTTTCCTTTTCTTCACGGAGCCTGCAAGCCTCTTCCATATCCTCCAAAATCGGCTCAAACAGACTTCTTAGATTCTCGTGTACTGAAATAACCTCCAGTTTTGATACGCGGCCCTCTGCACCGTTTTTATACTCTTTTTCGTACTGATCCAGGCACACACCATACTGTCCGTCCATCTTCCGGTATATTTTCCCCAGCACTGAATTTAAACTCGTATGCTGTCTCGGGTAATTCTTACACATTTCTTTGCACCGGCGCCGCATCTCCATTTTCCATTCCATGCAGGGATCGGATTCTTGCTCCTTTGGTTTAACTGAAGCTGTCTTTCTGCCGGCGGCTCTGGTTGTTTCGTCATGCCGCCTTCCTGTAATGCCCGCAGCCTACTGTCGAAGTATGTAATCAACTCCGCCTTAAGCTCCGCAAATTTAAAATCCATATACCCGCGGTCAATGAAATTATCTGGATTATATCTCCTTCCCATGTTCACCATCTCCCATATCCTGTAGTCCCTGCATTACCAGAGCGTCATAATCAACCTCGCGCTGTGGAAACTGCTGAAACTGATTTGTTTTCTGTTTTCCTGTCCGTCCTTTGTCCTTCTGCTCAGCTTCTTTCACTGCATTTATCACCCATTTGCGTATTGCCAGATAATGGCTCTTTGCTTTATAACCTTTCATCTCGATATACTCATCGAGGAAGGTGATTGCTTTTTCTGTCATACCCTCGCCGTATTCAGCCTGTAGTTTTCCCTTTTCATCATCGGTCAACATAACATGTCTATATTCTCCATATTTGTGTTTCACTTCGACATCAGGTGAGGGTGAAGCGTCAGCGGAAGCCGGTATATTATTATTAATCTTATCTATACTAATCTTATCTAATCTAATCTGAGAAGCCGAAACGGATACAGGCTGTACACATTCTGTATCCAAAGTGTATACGCCGGTCTCTGTTTGGGTCAAAAGTGCCTTTTCTTCGAGGTGGATTGTCTCCTTGTAGCGGTCCCTCTGGATGTAGTTATGGACCCACCAATGAGTGATTACACAGATCCCCTTTTCCATCTGGATTATGTAATTTTTTGCCACAAGAATTTTATAATCATCCTCACTGGCTCCAATGCTGCGCATGATCTTTTTTGCATTGTCAAGGAATCCATCATCATCCGCCCTCATGCCGAGATGAAAGTAAAGCGCCTGGGCTGATTTCGGCATATCCAGGAACATATCGCTGTCAATAATTGCCTTTGAGAACATTCTCTTGTTTGCCATTCTTACACCTCAATCCCTGATTTTCTGGCGTTTTGAGCCGGGGTAACGATTCGTAAATTACTTCTCCGGTTATCAGCTCGATTATGGTTGATATGATCGATCATAAGTCCATCACCGCGGTACTGCCCGATCAAATACTCATGCATACGCATCATCTTTCCATTTACCCTGGCCTGTGGATATCCATCTATTCCGATCGACCATGAATGTTTTGACAGTCTATCCACATCTTCGGCATCTACGTTAATTTCCTCACCTTTGTGAGTACGTATAACATAGCTGTTTGTATCCCTCTTTCCGCGTGTCTCCTGCTCTTCCTTCAAACAGCCGCAGGACTTTACATTCCCCAGTCTAAGATGTTCCCCTTTGACCAGTTTGTCTTTTCCGCAGTTAAGACATTGACACTTCCAGTATCCCTTTCCTGCATATTCCCGAGCCACCAGAAACCCAAAATGCATACCGCTTAAATCTATATAACTCACTGTAATTCCTCCTTTGTTCCCCCGCCGCCAGACGAAAGACGGCGGAGGCAGTACCATGGCAATTATTATGTTCGTGACACATTAATTATTGCCCCCTATCTAAAGGCTCGTTTCAGAGCCGACAAGGCTTATTCCTCGTACTTTATACCGTATACCTTATACTTGTTCGAAAAGGTATCAAAACCGGTTGTATGCGCCTCTGTATGATGTACACGGCACAGGCATATCTTTCGGTGATCCGAATCATCAAGCGTTCTTCGGTCATTTCCCATCCCAATAGCATCAACATGATGAATCTCTCCCGGCCGGCCACATATAGCACATTTTTTAAGTTTTAGACACGCATACAGGTAATGGTCTATATCATCAGTACGGTTAAGCGCAAAATCCAGTAACGGAACACCAGCTTCCAGCGCATAATCCAGTATTGTGTTGATATATTCCCGGGCTGTATCCATGGAGCAAGAAGAAAGCGAAAAGTACTCACAGCCGGTACGGTATATGTGCAGGTATTTAAGCCATTCTTTCATGACTTCCGGCATCTCTCCGGTAAAGCCCGCAATGTCGTTAATCGTTGCGTATGCTTTCTTCCTCTGCTCTGCGCTTATGCTCCGCCCATCATCAAGCCAGACGTTACAGGTGCGCATATGCTTCTCTTCCAGTGGCTCCATGAGATTCTTACCGGGAATGAATACCTGTAAATAAGTCCCTTCTTCCACTGGCTTGTACGCTGTTATATGTGCAAATTCGTACATTACACTCGCCTCTATTCATCTCCAAATTTCATTTTTAAGCTATTGAGTAACTTACCAGCGCTTACATCCGTCAATGTTTTCCATTCCAAGCTATTAATTCGGCATAATTGTTCAACGTCGATTTTGTGTTTCTTGCAAATGGATTCTATTGTTTTCTTTTGCGCAGTAGTGGCCTCCTCGTCGCTTTGTTCCTGAACGTATTCGTCTGTATCTGCATCTTTGGAATCGTCGAGAAGCAATAGTGCCGATAATGCATATTTTTTTGCATAAGAGGAAGCAGTTCCGGTTATCTGGCTTTCGTCCATTCCTTTTTTATTTTCAGCCTCTCTTGCATGGGCCGTAGCCTTTACAAATTCTCCAGTTTCAATATCATATAAAGTAGCTGTAGACTGAACATAATATCTGTTTCCGATCATTACCAATTCTTGCGTGGGGATCAGGGCAACACCGTATTTTGTGGCATATGGTTTAAACGCTTCTTGTATACCCTCCGCGCTTCTGTAGTTATATCCTCCGAAACTGTTGTGTAGGGTCTTTGGAACTTTTATTTCCGATTGAATCTTTGATAACTTTTCAAGAATTGTCATCCGTGATATCCTCCTTTACCCAATTTCCAGAATAGTACCATTCAATAAATTCTTGCTGTTCTTCTGGTTGTCCACTTGTTATACGCTCTATGGCATATCGAAGAGCATCTTCATCAGACACCACCTTGCCTGTTTCCATACAGATTCCTACATACATTTATGTTCCCTCCGTGCCCTCTGGAGAAAGCTCAAATCCAAGAATTGCTGCTATCTCCTTTTTAGAAGGACCATACTTACTTTCTAGCACGCTTCTTTCCATTATTTTGATTTTGGTAAGTGCTTCCACGCCAGCGGAAAAACTTTCCAGAGGTACAGAAATCATAATTGTTTCATTTCCCATCTTGATTTCCTCCGATCGATCCCTTATAATAAGGGTATGAATATTTTTTTAGTTATCTGAGCCATGGCAGTTCGCACCTGCCGGGCTCTTTTCATTTACACCACGATACTCACGCGGCCTTTTTCTTCCCCTGCCGTTTCCCCAGCCATGCGGATTCCAACCTCCGGCCGCTGCCGCTCTGTATGTACCATTCTTACGCTTGCTCAATACCATCACCCTCTTACTAGACATAATATAATAGCTACCAGTGCCGCGATCACCACGGCCTCGGCCTGCGCCGCTGTCCGGTAACTTCTCCGGCCCTCATACGCTTCGTGGAACATGCGGTTCCAGTAGCGGGCGCTGAAGCCTGCAAAGTAGTTACGCATCGGTATCACCTCCTCCAATTGGATAAGACTGTATAAAACGTTCCAGATCAGTTCCTCGAATTTTGATTGAACCCAGAACCAAATGCGGGAGTTCTCCCGATCTAACGAGGTTGTAAACAATACCCTTATTAACTTTTAGTACCTCACTGGTTTCTTTTACCGTATAAAGAGGTTTGTAAGGTTCTACCATCGATTTCATCTCCTCGATTGTCATCCTCTAATCAACTTAGTGCCTTTAGTAATTAATTCATAAAACGCCATAACAATTACTATCACCCACAACCTGCCGATTGCTTTCCAGCAATCATCAAAGCTCCCCTCAATTACATCAGCCATATTCGAGTCAACCGAATACCGTTTTCTCCCCAGAATATTTATTTTCTGCGGGGCAAGCGGTGTTTTACTATTTTTTTCTAAATTTAACATTTTCTTTTCTCCTTTTAATTTTAATCGAACACTGGTCTATTTGTTTATGTTGCCATTTCCTTCCATGTCTCCTATAATCTAAGTACAGGCGTTGCCGCGCCAAGTACAAAGGAAAGGAGAATTTTTATGGACAGTAAAGAATTAAAAACTTTCACTTGGGAGGACGTACGAAGTTTCACATGGGATCAGCTCTTAATGGATAAACTTGAACTTTTAAAAAAAGCTGCATCCGAAGATCTTGTACTTCCTGATCCTGTATGGGAAAAATTAATTTCTTTATGCAGGAAAGCCATTGAGGACTATAATGAAGCAATACCGGACCGCCCTCTAAGCATAGGGGTTTCCGATCTTCCTGCAAAAAAAGTTCCTTATAGCAAATTAGTTGAAATTGTCGTAACAGGCTTGATTTCAGAGATTGTTAGAATTATTTCTACTTCTCTATTCCCAACTACACCGCAGCAAACTATAAACAATTACTACATCACCGTAGAACAAGCTCAAGTTTTGCAGACTGATGTTAATGAGATCTTAGCGACCTTATCTAATGCTATTGAAAATTCTGACAATAATATCAATCCAATTAATTAATGCTATGGAAATGACATACACACAAAACCAAAATGCAAGCCTTTGTATTTTTTCTTCAAGGGCTTGTATTCTTTCTTCTAAACTCACCCTTTCTCACCTCCTTGATTTTCAATGTTCTGATTCGTCACATTCGGCAAAATATTCCACTGGAACGTCAAAATACTTTGCAATTGCCAGTAGCTTGTCAAACTTAGGTTTGCTTCTCCCATTTTTCCAGTCAGTAAAAGTGTTAGCTGGAATTCCTGTGTCCTTTGACACTCGATATGCTGTAACTTTGTTTAACTCTAAAAGTTTAGCAAATTTTTGATACACTACACCACCTTCTTTCATAATATTTTCATAAATATATATTGAAAATAATTCGGAAATGTGATATAGTTTAACTACCACATCAAATAATACACATTTCCGAATGTGATTATGAAATCATTATCGCTTTATATTTATGATTTCATAACCATGGTTTTACTATACCACGGTTATCATAAACAGTCAAGCGTTTATTTATGATTTCATAAATATTTTTTAGGAGGCTCTATGTACGAAGTATTTGTGAAACTGCTTGAAAAGTACGGTGTAACAGCATACAAGGTTTCTAAGGCCACTGGCATCGGTGGCTCTACCTTTACCGACTGGAAAAATGGAAGAAGTACCCCTAAACAGGATAAGCTTCAAAAGATTGCTGATTATTTTGGAGTAACAGTAGATTATCTTATGACCGGGAAAGAGGGGACTCCTATCGCGAATGAGGAACTAACCGCAAGAGACGAACGCGAGATAGGAAAGGATCTGGATCGGATCATGGACGAAATCGAAAATGATGTAGATGGCCCACTCTATTACAATGGTGAGCCAATCGACGAGGAATCTTTGAGATATCTTAGAAATGCCCTTGAATTTGGACTTAGAGAGTTGAAGAAAGAAAACAAAGTAAAATATGGCCGCAAAAAAAAGAAAGACTAAAAGGAGATACTATGAAACCATGTGAAAGCTATTCTGATGATGAACTCTCAAGCATTATGGATGAAATTGAAAAAATGTCAGACGGGGCACTCATGTATAATGGTGAAGCCATAGAAACCAGTTCCTTAGAGAGTTTACAACACACTCTTGAAATTGTAGCAGCAGAACTAAAAAAGAAAAAAGACTGATTCTTTTATAAAAAGCTGGTGAGATTATTGATCGAAAAAATAGACAAATTAATAGCACTATATGAAAGAAAGTACGGAACCAGAGATCCGTTTGAAATTGCCAGATGCTTAAAAATTAAAGTCTACTATAGACCGCTTAAAAATATTGCAGGATACTATAAATACATGAAACATAATCGCTGCATTTACATAAATAGTGAGATTGAAGATGATGTCTTTCGTAGAGTTGTTATGGCTCATGAACTTGGACACGCTGTTCTGCACATGAAAGATAATTGTACTTTTATGAAAGGCCATACACTTCTTCTCACGTCAAAAACAGAAAAGCAGGCTAACATCTTTGCGGCCAGATTATTGATTACAGAGGAACTGATACATGATTTTGAAGGATATACGCGAGAACAATTTTGTGATTGCACTGGATATCCAGAAGAATTGATAAATTTAAGATTAATATAAAGGAGAATGGCAATGAATATTATTAGTGAAATAGAATTTGACAAATTAGATTTAAGTGGAAAACAAGAGGCGTTAATCAAACTAGTAGAAGAGGTGCCAAAAGAAAGAATACCGGAGCTTTATGACGCAATAAAAAAATACTGTGATGAAGAAGGTATCAGTATAGAAGAATAAAAAATAAAAGCCCCAGCGCGCCAACCGCCAGAGCTTTTCATATAAATTATACCGGATTTAGCCGATACAATTACAACCAACTATATTGTATCATTTCGGCACTTAACTGTAAACCGGTATAGTGTTATTTTTATACCCAAATTTAACGAAAGGAATGATACAATGGGAGAATTACGAACACGAAAACGCGGGAACACCTGGGAATGGTCCTTTGAAGGTGCCAAAATCGGAGGAAAAAGAAACCCGATCAGCAAAGGTGGATACAGAACAAAGGGCGAGGCTCTTACTGCCGGTACACAAGCAAAGGCTGAGTATGACAACGCAGGCCGAACATTCCAACCGAAAGATATTAGTGTATCTGATTATCTGGACTATTGGTATGATAACTACGTAATTACCAATCTGGCTCACAATACCCAGGTCGATTATGCCGGCAAAATCAGAGTACATTTAAAACCCGCCTTCGGAAAATATCGCCTCGCCTCGCTGGAGCCGGATGTGATCCAGTTATGGGTAGATGGCATGAAGCGCAAAGGGTATTCTCGCAGTATGATTGAGAACACTCTGGCATGTCTGTCTGGCGCTCTTAAGTATGCGGTACGGCCATGTAAATATATCAAGTACAATCCCTGCACTGACGTCAATATTCCCAAAATAAAGACATCCGAACACCGGAAGGAGCATACCGAATACATCTGTGGAAAAGAGGATTTCGCTGCCATTATCGATCGTTTTGGAGCCGACAGCAATTTTTATCTTGCACTCATGACCGGATACCATTGTGGGACGCGGCTAGGGGAAACTTATGGCATTGATCTGCTGAGTGATGTGGACTTTAATAAACATACCATAACTATATGCCACCAGCTTTCAAATGAAAACGGTAAATGGTATTACCGACCGCCGAAATATGATTCCGTAAGAACTATAAAAATACTCCCAGTATATGAAAAAATATTAAAGGCTGAAATCCGTGAGCGTAAAAAGAATATGCTCCGCTATGGAGAGTATTTCACAAAAACTTACATGATGTCGAACGGACTGATCTTCCAGGCGCCGACAAATATGCAGATAGCCGGGAAAGAGATCATGCCGATCAGCGTAAAAGAAAACGGGGAACTCCTCACGCCTTACTCTTTTAAATATTGTGCCAAAGTTATCCACGAGGAGTTGGGGAACCCTCTCTTTCACAGTCACTGCCTCCGCCACACCCACGGGACGATCTTAGCTGAAAATGGCGCGCAGCCAAAAACAGTTATGGAACGCCTGGGGCATAAAGATATAAAGACTACATTAGAGCGTTACATATTCAACACAGACAAAATGCAAGATGATGCAATGACCATTTTAGAGCACGCTATATCTTAAATTCTTGCCTACCGTTTAAAAAAGCGTAGGCAGATGGTAGGCAAGACTACATTTAAGGTATCTTAAGAACTCCACAATCCCTTATTTCATGCGAGTAAGTAATACAACAGTTTCCACATGCTCCGTCCCCGGAAACATATCCACCCCCCACGCAGCTTTCGCCTCATACCCCATCTTCCTAAACACCGCCAAATCCCTGGCCAGCGTATCCGGACCGCAGGACACATAGACCACTTTTTCCGGTTTCATCTTAACTACCGCCTGAATAAATTCTTCCGTGCTTCCACTCCTTGGCGGGTCCATAAAGACGACATCAACGTGTTCTCCATTGTCCGCCATCCTGCTCATGAACGCACCGGCATCATTACAGTAAAACTGCACATTCTTAATCCCATTGATCTTAGCATTCTGAGCTGCGTCCCGCACTGCATCGCGGTTTAATTCCACGCCGATCACCTGGCCTGCCTCCTGACTTGCCACGATCCCAATCGTACCAATACCGCAGTACGCGTCAATCACCGTTTCTTTCCCCTTAAGTGCGGCCAGCTCCATCGCTTTCCGATAGAGCACCTCTGTCTGTACCGGGTTTACCTGATAAAATGATTTAGAAGAGATCCGGAAACGGAAGCCGCACAGGATGTCCTCAATATAGCCTTTGCCATACAGCACATTCTCCCGGTCACCGAGTACCATACTGGTGTCCCTGCCGTTTACATTCTGAACAATCGTCGTAATTTCCGGGTGCTTTTCTCTCAATGCCCGTACAAAATTATTCTTTGAAGGAAATACAGGAGAAGCGGTAACCAGAACGACCATAATTTCACCCGTTGTGAATCCCCGCCGTATCAGGACATGACGAAGGAGACCATATCCCGTGTCCTCATCATACGTTTTAATCTTAAATGATTTTAACATGCCTCTGATAGTTCCAATAATCTCGTCCGCTTTTTGATCCTCAATCAGACAGGACTCTACGGGAACGACACGATGAGTATTCGCCTCGTACACCCCTGAAACGGGATTTCCCTTTTTATCATGGTCAAAAACAGCGTGTACCTTGTTTCTGTAATGGAAAGGATCCTTCATTCCAATAATTGGCTGCACCTTACAATAGGGCTTCAACAGTTCCTCCAGCTTTGTCTGCTTGATCTTCAGCTGTTTTTCATAAGGCATATCCAGAAGCTGACATCCGCCGCAGCGCAGAAACACAGGACATGCAGAAGTATTCTTTCTGACTGGCTGCCTGTCCACTTTTATTCCTTCCCTGCTCTGTAAATTGGAGTTCCCGCCAGAAGCTCTGTTCCTGCCTGTATCGTACTTCGGTTTCTGGCTGTCATTGCCCCAGTTTCCTTTTCCGCCTGCTCTTTGCTCCTTTTTAGGCCCTTTTTTCTGATCCGATGACTTCTCCCCCGAATCCGGCTTTCGTCCCATCTTCCTGCCTGTATTGGACGCTTTATTCTTCTCCTGCCTTGGACTGCTGTCTTTTGCAGCTTTATCATCACGCTTTCCTTTTGTCGCCTTTTCTGTCACTACTCTCGGTCTTTCCGCTTTCAGCCGGTTTTCAATCATTTGATTTTGCCTTCCTTTTTCTTCTTTTATGTTCATGGCGTATTTGGCTTCCTCCAACACTTTCCGCTGCTAAACTGCCAAATATGATAACTTCCTAAATATAATATTCAGCAAAAGCCATTCTATCGTTGCAATCAATCGATAACCATTCCCTCTATAAAACTTATTATAATACAAGACGCTGTATAAAACCATCGAAAAAAACATTGCCCCGTCAATCCTGTATCAGTTACAAATCACGGCCCATTTATCCGTCTCCTCCGTCCGTTCTGCTTACCGTTCTGCTTACCGTTCTGCTTACCTCTCTGCTTACACTTGCATTTTTCCCACACTCTAGTATAATAACACCAGGATTCTTATTACTCCTTTGACAGATTTCAAACAGAAAGAGGCACTCCATATGACAAATATTACTCCTGGAGAATGTGTTACCCCCATACCGGACTTTCACTTAGACCGTACCCTATATACCGGACGGCCCGCAAATCCTGCCGGGCGTCTTAATAAAGAGATACATACTTACGATCTCCTGGACAAGCTGGGAATTACCTATCAGCGTCTGGATCATGATCCGACCGCTACGATAGAAGCATGCCATGATATCGATGCGCTTTTAAACACAAATATCTGTAAAAATTTATTTCTGCGCAATGCACAGAAAAACTGTTTTTATCTTCTCATGATCCCGGGACATAAAAAATTTCGGACGGCAGTCCTGTCAAAACAAATCGGATCAGCCAGACTCTCATTTGCAGAACCGGAATTTATGGAAGAGTATCTGAACATAACGCCTGGCTCTGTCTCCGTTCTGGGCCTGATGAATGATAAAGAAAACCGTGTCCGCCTGCTGATTGACAAGGCTATTCTTGAACAGGAATTTCTCGGCTGTCATCCCTGTATCAATACGTCCAGTTTAAAAATCCGCACCTCGGACATTATCGATATTTTCTTACCCTGCATCAACCACGCCTACACTCTGGTAGATCTGCCCGACGATCAGAAATAGAAATCCCTCCTTATCATTTCCCCCATCTTACTGCCTGCTGCGCAAAAAATGGCCGCGTTTTCCACGCAGCCATTTTTTCTTATCCTTATTCCAACCCTCTTTTTACTTCTCTTCTCGCCTACTCCTCATACCAGGCAATCCGGTTTTTCCCCTCCTGTTTCGCCCGGTACATCGCCTGATCGGCTTTGGAAAACAGTTCCTGATACTCTTCGTCCGGCTCACCGGTGCTTGCTGCGATTCCGATACTCACAGAAACCCGGTGCTCGCCCTCCTTTGTAAAATCCGCTGTGCCGTTTAAAAGCTTCATGGCCCTTGTTTTCGTCTCGCCGCACTCGGAATAGACCACGAATTCATCGCCTCCCACCCGGCCAATCAAATCAGAATCCCGGAAAATTTCACGCAGCAGTTCCCCGATTTTAACGAGAATCTTATCCCCGGCCGGATGGCCGTACTGGTCGTTCACATCCTTGAAATTATCAATATCAATCATATATAAACAGCCGCGGCTGCCTCTTTTTAAGGTTTCCTCCATCATATATTCAAATGCCGTCTTATTATACACGCCGGTTAAACCGTCTCTGGTGGACTGAAAGAGAAGCTGCTCCTCCCGCTCCTTCTGTTTGGTGATATCATCCAGTTTTCCGATCAGACAAACAGGTGTATCCGCCCCGTCGTACTCTGCCCTGATGTGACAGATACACCAGCGGTATTCTTCCATATTCGCTTTCATACGAAACTCAAAGCATCTGTTTTCGCCCTGCGCCGGCGGACGCTTCACGTATTTCTCCAGCACACTCTTTAAAACCGGAATCTCGATCTGACCGGAAGCGTTCGGTGTAAATAGAATTGCTCCGTCCCGGTATCGATACTCAAACAGGACCGTATCAGCAAACTCCCCCAGTCTCCGGTACAATGCATCCCGCACCTCCTGCCCGTCCTGCTCCTGGCCACACTCCTGCACTATCTCTTTTTCCCTCCTCACCGGATAAGAAATCACAGTCATCACGGCCATTGCCGCCAAAGATACAACAAACACAGCCGCGATCAAGCCGCCTGCCGCCCCTCCGGACTGCATTCGGCTGCAGCCAAACATTCCCGCCATAATCAGGATATAGATGAGGCCGCATAAAAAAGCCCAGTTTTTCCAGGACCATTTATCCTTCCTCTTTTTTAAATATTCTGTCATCGGACATCCTCTCGCCCTATAGGCACGCACTTTCTTTTTATCATTCTCTTTCGTTTTTCTAACTTATATAATAACGCTTTTTATCCGTATATGCAACCGATTTTTCTGCCATTATTACGCATATAAAACGGAATGTCGGGAAAGATTATCCTTTATGATTAACCATAGAGGTGATAAGAATGAATGAACAGTTTGTCAGAAACAGAATTACAGAGCTCCGTTTAAAAAAGGATGTCTCAGAATACCAGATGAGTCTGGATCTTGGTAAAAATAAGAGTTACATTCAGGGTATTTCCTCTGGCCGCTCCATGCCTTCCATGAAACAATTCTTCGAAATATGCGATTACCTGGAAATTACGCCGCTGGAATTCTTTGATACCGAAATGGCGGAACCGCCACAGTTCCGCAGGGCCGTGGAGTTGCTGAAAGAACTGAATCACGAGGATTGGGAAGCGATTATTCCGCTTCTGATGCGGCTTCGTAAAGAAATAACCCCAAAACAGGCGGAACCATAGCGATCGTGAATTCCCGTCAGGAAGACGATGAAAATCTATTTTTCACCGCCCCTGACAGGATCCACACCGCATGGCTCCGCCTTATATCGTTTATATGCCTTTTTTATTTACTCCTGCTTATATCGCCCTCGTATTTTCCTTCAGCCATTCGGCCTCTTCCGCTGTCAAATACGGGGATATCTTCTCATATACTGCGCTGTGATAGCTGTTTAAGAGTTCCACATCCCGCTCGTTCATCAGGGATTTATCGAGTGCTTCCAAATCAATCGGCACAAAGGTCAGAAACTCAAATTCCATAAACTGGCCGTATTCGTTCTTCTCTGCCTTCTTGCAGACAATAAGATTTTCCGTACGTACGCCGTGGCTGCCTTCAATATATATGCCCGGCTCGTCGGAAGTCACCATGCCTTCTTCCAGTACACAGTTGTCCTGGCGCTCCGGCACCATACGCCAGCGAATACCGTTGGGGCGTTCGTGAACATTTAACAGGTAACCTACTCCGTGGCCGGTTCCGTGGTCAAAGTTCAGTCCTCTGCTCCAGAGCGGCTCTCTCGCCACATAATCCAGGGTAAGTCCTCTGCACCCATATAAGAACTTTACAGCGGCCAGACGCAGCATACTGATGACGCTCAGGGTAAAATGTTCCCGTTCTGCTTCCGTCGTCTCTCCCAGGGAGATCGTTCTCGTCACATCGGTTGTTCCCTCATAATACTGTCCGCCGGAATCTACCAGATAGAGTCCTTTTGGCTCCAGAGTCGCATTGCTCTCCGGCGTCGCAGAATAGTGGCACATAGCCGCATTTGCCCCATAAGCGGATATGGTATGGAACGAAAGTCCCAGATTTCCCTCCTGCTCTGCGCGCAGATTATCCAGGTAATGCTCCGCGTCAAGCTCGGTGATCGTCTGCTTTCCAATATTCTTTTTCAGCCAGCAGATAAACTTCGCCATGGCCACACCGTCTTTGATATGGGCCTTCTTCATATTTTCGATCTCAACCGGATTTTTGACTGCTTTGGCCGGAGCGGTCGGATTCATACGGTCAACAACTGCATTGGATTCATCCAGATTGCTGATGATCGCATAGTTGGTCTTCGCTGTCTCCAGAAGCACCTTCTGCCCCTTTAACTGGCTCACCGCATCGTAAATATCATTGTACGGCCGTACGGTAACTCCCAGCTCTTTTAAATAGGATTTCACTTCGCTGTCCAGAACCGCCTCATTGATAAATAAATAGAACCGTTCCATCGTTACCAATGCATAGGAAAGGACTACGGGATTGCAGACGACGTCATTTCCACGGATATTTAACAGCCACACGATATCATCAAGCGTGGTGAGGACGTGGACCGTGGTCTTCTCCTTCTTCATCGCTTCCCTTAAATCAGCAATCTTATCCGCTGCTGATTTACCCGCGTAGTTTTCTTTTAAAATCCAGACCGGTTCAGCGGATAACGCCGGACGGTCTTCCCAGATGAGATCCACCAGATCTTCCTTCCAGGAAAATTTCACGTGCTTGTCTTCCAGAAGTTCTTCCAGCTTCTCTCCCAGCTGGCTGTTGACGACACGGCCGTCGAAACCCAGGGTTCCGTTCTGAGGCATAACCTCTGCCAGATACTCTTCCTCGGTCGGAACGCCCTCCTGACCCGATTTCATGAGGAGCACGCCGGTTCCCTCCAGCTGCTTCGCCGCCTGTACGAAATACCGGCCGTCGGTCCAGAGTCTCGCCTCTGTCTGCGTGATAATCGCCGTACCGGCGGACCCTGTAAAACCAGTTATAAATTTCCTGCATTTAAAATAATCGCCCACGTATTCCGACTCATGAAAATCGGAGGTTGGAATCATGTAAGCGTCAATCTGGCGCTCCGCCATCAGGCTTCGTAATGCTGCAATTCTCTCTTGAATCATAACCTTTCGTCTCCTTTTGCTTCATAATAATTCTCGATTGCCGCCGTTATGCCCTCGCTGTAAGTCGGATGGGCCCTCATGGCAAGCATGAGCTGATCCGCTGTCAGGCCATTTGCGATAGCAGTCGCCATCTCACTGATCATATCAGTGGCCCGCGGACAGACGATCTGAGCGCCGACAATGGTCCCGGAATATTCCTCAAAAATCAGATGAATAAATCCGCTCTGTTCTCTGGTAATGATGGATTTGCCATTACCGCTCATGGAGTAGCGCCCGCAGCGCACCTTCATGTTATGGGCCTTCGCTTCTTCCACCGTAATTCCGACAGAAGCAATCTCCGGCTCGGTATAAATGCATCCCGGCACGACCGGAAGTTCCACAAACATGCCGTTCGGAACCACGGAAAGCCGTATGGTGTGATGCACACCCGCGATCTTTTCAACCACATAAGTACCCTCGGCCGCCGCCACATGAGCCAGCATCTTGCCGGCCGTCACATCGCCGATGGCGTAAATGCCGGGTTCACTGGTCCGAAACTCCGAATCCGTCTTAAGACATCCGTCTTCCATGGCAAGGCTGACATCCCGTCCAAAAAGTCCGTCCAGATTCGGCTTTCGGCCTGCTGCCAGGAGAATCTGGCCGGAACGGATCGTCCGTACCTCTCCCCCCGCCTCGTAAACGCAGATGAGTCCCTGTTCCTCCTCGCGGATTTCCAGGACCTTTGCCTCACACTGGACAGCGATTCCTTTCCGTCTCAGTTCATTTTCCAGGACCTCGGAAACTTCGTTGTCCATAGGTCCCAGTAAATGCTCCCGGCTTTCGATGATCGTCACATGGGAGCACAGCGCCTGGAATATCGTTGCGAATTCTACTCCGATCACACCGCCGCCAATGATCGTGAGACGGTCGTAATTCCAGGTATCGGAAGCCAGCAGCCGGTCACTCGTCAGAACGCCCGGCAGCATCGCTCCCGGAATATCCGGTATCACCGGTTTCGCCCCCGTTGCGATAATGATGTGATCTGCCTCGTAATAGTCTTTACCTGATGGACTGTTGACCTCCACGGTCCGTCCCCGGCGGATCGTTGCCGTTCCCTCGATATAGTCGACCCCCGCATTTTCAATCGATTCCCGAACTTCCTTCCGGTACTCTTTTACAGAACGTTTCTTATAGTCCTGCATTTTCTTAAAGTCAAAAGAAATGAAATCAGCCGATACTCCAAATACATCACAGCTCTGAAACGCTGCAAACATACTGGAGGCATGAAGCAGAGCCTTCGTCGGAATACACCCCTTATTGACACAGGTCCCGCCCAGTTTTTCCTTCTCTGCAATTGCAGTCTTAAGCCCCAGCCCTGCTGTCTTAAGCGCAGCCGTATAACCGCCGGGCCCGCCGCCTATGATAAAGATATCATAATGTTTTGCCATGCTACTTATTTCCTTCCCTGTATATTTTCATAAAAGTAATGCCACACACCCTTATAATCGGATCAGCCCAAAATGCACACAGGCATTGCGGATTCCGTCCGAATCCACGGCATCAGTCACATAATCCGCGGCTTCCTTGAGCTCTTCCATGGCGTTTCCCATGGCGATTCCGATGCCTGCCGTCTTCACGATATCGTAATCGTTCATGCTGTCCCCAAACGCCACCGTACTGGAAAGAGGGATATTAAAATAGTCGCAGAGGCGGATCAGCCCCATAGCCTTGCTGGCTGTCTTCTCCACCACATCCGCGCCCCGTTTTTCCGCGAACATGTGCACATTTACCTCGGGGAAACGGGCCCCCATGGCCTTTGCACCCTTTTCATCTCCAATGTATGCCATTGTCCTGACATCCAAATCAGGAAGCTTCCACGGGTCCGCAAACCGGCGTCCGCATTCTCCCCACAGATCCGTATCGTGGCGGTTCACCACTTCCGGATGCACGTAGTAATCATACCCGCCCACACTGGCTCCCACGCTGCAGGCTGCATCCTCCTGTGCATAGGCAATGATCTGCCTCATCAGTTCCTTATCAAACAGATGCTCGTAAATAATCGTGTCCCCCACCGTAATCTTCGTTCCATTCAAATGAATGATGGCATCCGGCCTGATCTGTTCCTTTAACACGACGCTGAAGCTGGAATCCATGTCGCGGCCGGTGGCCAGAACAATGGTGTAATTCTCCCGGAGCCGTTCCAGGGTCTCCATGGCGCTGTCCGGTATCGTCCAGTCCTTATGGTCCAAAAGTGTCATATCTACATCAAAACTCACGATCGGTTTCATATTCTTTCTCACCTGTCTTTTCTCCATGAATCATATCGTCCTTACCATCATATCTTAAAATATAAAATATTTCAACAAATATACTTTTCAAATCGCAAACTTTCTGCTATAATACCATAGTGACCAGAAACGGAGTATGGCGTAGCTTGGTAGCGCGCTCGGCTGGGGGCCGAGAGGTCGCAGGTTCAAATCCTGTTACTCCGATTCACACAAAAGTGCTGGATTGCCTTTATTTATGTGGCTTCTGGCACTTTTTATTATCTAAAAACTCCTTATTTTTTGAAGACAGTTGAAGACAACTATTATTTGTATAGAATATTGACGTTTTCTTAACACGATTCTTTGTCTCGCTGTCACGGTAAGGATTGTATAGATATTTGAGCGTCGTTTCTTTGGTCGTATGTCCTAACCACCTCCTGATCTAGGCCAGTGAACCTATGCTGATTATGAGCTTGGCAAAACAAATCCGGGCATTCTATGAGATTAAAGCGCTGAAGGACAATACCGAAACTCTTATCTGCCTGACCAGGCCAAAAATCATAGCAGAAATTATCTCTTTTCTTCTTGATAATACAGATAATCCATTCAAAAAGGAGCTGTGAAAAAATGGAGTTGATCTAATTCCATTTTTCCACAGCCCTTCCATTTTTATAAACATGCAGGAAACAGCCATAAAGAGCGTATACTTCCCTTTATCCAAACAAAGTATGCTGTTAATTTATAGAACCGGATCACAGATATTCAAACGATCTGAAATAAACAGTCGTAATCTTTCCTGTTTTGAGTTATAATACATTCCCTTTCCTCCAATAGAATATAATTACTCTTACACAGTTACGAAAATGAAGTATCACTTATACTTATATAAATCTTTTTTTCTAATCCTGCGAACTACCTTTTTTCTTCTTATAAAAATTTTTAAATCGTTAATTAGTTCAATAATTGCTACTACTATAAAAATAATCGCCAAGATAAACAAAATAACGGTGCCTGTTCCAACAAAATATAGAGTAACCCTATTATTCATGCCAAAATATACTACACTGGCATATGTAAATAGAGCGTATGCTATATAAATAATAGGAAGTACTGTCGAGAACTTCTCTGTTGTACTCTTAGCTATAAATTTTTCAATATAATTCGGTTCTATATACCCAATTTCACTTCTCAATTTTTGATTATTGTGCTTAATATCTTTGTAAAACTTTTCATAGGCAGCTACGGTATTTTTATGATCTATCAGTGATTCTTCGAGCTTTCTAAATAGTTTTTTGGTTTCTCCTGTAACATACTTATCATAAGCTTTTATTCTAGTCTTTACCTGGCTCACATAATTATCATAGGCCGTACAAGTAAAATTAAGTTTTTCCCCCCATACAAGAGCTGGATAATAGAATTTATTATAGGATATCTCGAGTTTATTCGTTGGACGTTTTTTATATATCTCATAACGCGTTATTATGAATGTTAATGATGCAGTTATTATTGATACTATAATATTTCCGAATATTTCCATAGTTACTCTCCAATTACAGCGGTAATCCTGCTGCTTATCCATTGTATATTAAAAAGATTTATATGCCCCCTGGCGAAAGTGCCCAATGGTTCTAATCCATGTGAAGAATTGTACTATTTTATTTCCCGCTAAGCTCCCTGATCAAATCATTCAGGGTGCATACCCGTCCGTTTTGATCCTCCAGCGAATACGTCTCCTGGTTGGCCTTCTTCGAGAAAAATTTAATCAGCTCCTCGAGGCTGTTCAGCAGAACGCCTTCCACCTCACACTTATGCCAGAATACGCCGGACTTGTTCACCGTAAGAAACGCCTCCTCGTATAAGGTATCGCTCAACGGCGTGCTGGAAAACCCGCACATTTTATCTTCTGTGATGCTCTCTGCCAGATCTTTATTTACGATCTCACCGTTTGTCCCAGTACAGAATTGGTAAAGCTTATCTGTAATCTCCGGAAACCATTCTTCTTCCCAGAATTTCTTAAACTCCTCGCACTCTTTTTTTCTCTTTCTGTTTGCTATATAATATGTAGTTGACATTGGTTTCCTCCCACATTTTATTTCACTGCATATGACAATCCATTATCCAGTTTATAGATTGAAAAACTGCCTGGTATTTCTAAGCGCTGCCTGCTCCACGGCTTCAACGTCTGTATTTTTGACTGCGGCGATCTTTTCTGCCACATACTTTATATTTACCGGAACATTTCGCCGCGGCAGCCCCTTGATATTCAGCGGCGTCAAATAGGGCGCGTCCGTTTCGATCATCAGCCGGTCGAGGGGGATGCTTTTGACGGCCTCCACCACCTCCCTGTTCCTCCTGTCATCACAAATCCAGCCTGTGATTCCGATATAACATCCCAGCTGTAAATACCGGTATGCCGTTCCCCTTGAACCGGTAAAACAATGCACAACGCTTCTCCTGCACAGCTCCTGATGCTGTTTCATCAATTTTATAAAGTCCTGTTCCGCGCTCCGCTCGTGAAGAAAAAGCGGCAGTTCCAGGCTCTCGGCAATGTCGAGAATATCCGAAAAACACCGTTTCTGATTTTCCTTAGTGGAGAACATTCTGTCGTAATCCAGGCCAGCCTCCCCCACAGCGGCCACTATTCCGCGGTTGCGCTGAATCAGCTCCAACAGCTGTTTCTTATAATTCTCGTCCCATCGGTCGGCATTGTGCGGGTGAATTCCGCAGGTGCACCATGCATGCTCAAATCTGCTTTTTTTCAGATAATCGACCGCCGCGCGGTCTGATTTTAGATCCGTTCCCGTCACGATAAAGCCGACACCGGCTGCAAACGAATCGGCTGCAACCGTTTCCCGGTCTGAATCGAACTGCTTTCCCATCAAATTTAATCCTATATCAATATATTTTAACTCCATATCGTTCCTTTCGGGAATGATGCTGTATCATTCCAATCCTTATCATTTCGTTAAACCGGCGCGGTCATTTCGATATGATTCCCCTCGCTGTCCACAAATTCCGCAACCCAGTTGTCCTTAATTTTCGTCAAAGGAAAGCAAAGTTCCAGGCCCGCCAGCTTCTGATTCAGCAGCTCCAGACTTTCCACTTCGATACTTGGCAGGCAGTTACTTCCATATGTATGTTCCTCCCCCATCATTTTATACGCAAATAATCCCAGCCGGAATCCTCGTAAAACTTCAAAAAGCCCGTTCCATCTCATCCACATACAAATATAGTGAACGTAAATTATATTTCATAAAATTTTCACCTCATATTGTTAAATGGTTCATCACTACCGCATTCCTGACTCAGCGGAAACAGTTCCTGTTCAATCATCTCTTTAAATGAAACATAATAATTTTCAAAGCATTCAAAACACGCCGCATTCTTCGTGCAGTGAAGGCATTCAAAGGATTTCAGCGAGCCGTATTTGTTCAATATAAAACAGCACAGCTGATGGTATGCGCCGCCTAACAGCCAGGTATTGACCCGGAGCAAATCACGCAGGATCTCCTCCTTTGCCTCAATGTCTGCAGGCGTATAAAGGGGGATAAAGATGCTCGGATGAATATAACTGTTGGATCCGCTCTCCACCTGGTCGATTTTAGCCATCTTCTCATCATCAGTAATCCGGCCTAAGCCATGATCTTTTGCGATATCCCTCTTGCTGATGATCGTAAAATCACCTTTAAACGCATATTTCTTATAAAGATCGTCGTATCGGTTATTCTTTTTATCATTCATATACAGCAGAACGGATATATAATTCTCAGCGTTAATCAAATTAAACATGTCAAAAAACGCTTCCACGGAGTTCCTGGTATTTCTCCTGACCGGCAGGAAGCCGAAGCAATCCACGTCTACATTGTTCTCTCTCAGATATTTCATATTGGCCTGGAAATTATCTTTTATTAAATAAAACAGCAGATAAATCTCCTCCCGCAACACTTCCGGATACAGCTTCGCCGTCTTCATAACGGCAAAATCCAGATAGTTCATCAGGTTATATTCATCATAAAATACCGGATTAAAAACGTGCATGGAATCCTCCTGTTGTGGACGATATGGTTAATTATACCATAAATATCCATTTTATGGTTACAAATATGTGCGGTAATGTATAAAGGCGTGCACAAATGTTATTTTTTCACCCAAAATCTGTTCCCTCACCCTATATTATCTGCCGCCTGTACGAAAATATAGCGACAAATTATGTAAAATAGGAATCGACAATTCAAACAGAAATGCATATACTGTACTAACTAACGTTCATGAGGTGCCCCATGCCAGGCGGATGGTCTTATCAGTCATATCTTACGCCATATGACTCCTTCATATTTTTTAACGCAATCGGAAGACATAACGATTTCTTCTATACTCCCATAGCCGTAGCAACGCAGGTAGTAAATGGAACCAATTACAAATTCATGACAATCGCAGAACCGCAGACGGAAGATTTAAACCCACAGTTTGCTGTCGTAGATATTTATCAGCCACTAAACGGTGAAGCGTATGTGACCAGTATAACCATGCTCTAGTTTTTCATAACTGGAGCATTCCTCTTATCCTGAATGGTATACTCAGAACTACCAAAATAAAAAATGCCGGAGTCCTCTAAAAAAGGATTTCCGGTATTTTTTACATTGTAATTTCAGTCAAATTCTCTTCCACAATCCGTATATCTTATCCTCTCACTACACATCCTAACCAGGAGGTGATGAACATGTCCTATATTGCTCCCGCCGTCCAGGCCAAATTCGAGACGCTTTCCATCGATTTGAAAAATGAAATCCTGGAACGGAACGTGCAGATTAACACGATCTACGATCTTATCAACGTTCTGCAGGAAATCGTGAACGAAGGTCAGTAATCATATGATCCGCACCCAGAATCCGGACCGGAACCCCGATAAGCAGTTATCGGCTCCGGTCCGGATTTTTTTATACATCTGTTCTGTCAAATCTCTCTCAAAAAAGCACAAAACAGGAGGCAAATAAGATTTATAAATCCATCTTGACATTACACAATATGTAACGTTATAATAAAAATAACACATAGTACAAAAAACATCTCTACAAAAGGAAAAACGACACCGCCACGCTCCATCGGAAGATTCTGTTCTTTCGGTCTGCAAAAAGCGGTCTGCCGTAAAGGAGGATCTTATGTCAGAACGGAAAATGATAACACTCGCCACCCGTAAACAAATGGATATCTATATGAACCCGCAGCGTCAGCGCCTTCTAAAGGCCCTGGAAGTAAGCGGTAAGCCCATGACCCCCAAGCAGCTGTCGAATGTCTTAAAGATATCGGCCTCTTCCGTCTCGCTCCATATCAGGAAGCTGGAGGAACTGGGCCTGCTGGAGCTGGACCACACGGAATCCATCCATGGAATCCAGGCGAAATACTATAAAAAGCTTCCGGTCTCCGTCTCCATAGGCGGAAATCTGGATGATGATTTAAGGGAAGAGCGCTTCTATCTGTCGGATTATATCATGACGGAACTCTGGAATGGTTTTAAAGACCGCCTAAAGCGGGCGAAAGATAAGTCTGATGTGATGACAACCGGAGATTTTACCAACGGAGTCGTCCATTTATCGAAAAAAGATGCGGAGGAGCTGTACCACTTAATCCTGGATTTCACCGATGCACACTCGGTTCCGGGCGAAAACACGATTCCCTGGGAATTTGGTCTGGTGGCATATCCCCACAGTCCGCTTTCGGAAGAAAAGGAGGAGCAGCCATCATGAAACGAAGCCACATCCTGTTATTTGGGGCCAATGCCTTCGGTACCGGACTTCTCGCGCCGGTACTCTCCCTCGTGCTCTTAAGCCACGGCGCCACCCTGGAAAACCTGTCGCTGTGCATCGGAATTTTTGCCGTCATGGTCGTCGTGCTGGAACTCCCCAGCGGAATTATGGCGGATTTGATCGGAAGGAAACGAATCTTCTTACTGTCTGCCTGTTTCATGATGGCAAACTACGTCCTCCTTATGTTCAGCAGCCATTTCCTCATGCTGGCCGCCGCGTGCGCCATGCAGGGTATCGGCCGTGCCTTCAGCTCCGGCTCCATCGAGGCTCTGGAGATCGAGACGTATCTCCGGGAGCAGGAGGGCCGGAATCTGGAAAAGATCAACAGCACCATGGCTGTCACCGACAGCGTCGGCCTGGCTCTCGGGTCCATTACCGGCGGTGTCCTGGGATTTCTGGACGGCTCCTATAGTCTTCTCCTGATCCTGGCTCTGGCCATACAGGCGCTCATCCTGTTTCTGGCCGCCTGCTTTGTGAAGGAGCCTGCCCGCAAAAGGAGCCCCCTTTCCCCCGCCCTCCAGTTTAAAGAGCAGCTCCGGGGCCTGTATCACTCCCTCCGAAACAGCCTTTCGGTCATCACCATTGTTCTGATGTCTGCCGCCTACGGGCTGCTTCTCTGTACCGTCGAAGTCTACTGGCAGCCGACGCTCAAGACATTTCTCCCCGAGCAGCTGGGATGGATCTTCGGTGTGGTCACCTGCCTGGGCTACTTCGGCGTCACCATCGGCAGTAAAGCGGCCGAGGCAGCCATGCAGTCCAAAAAAGCAGTGCTCACACCACAAAAGAGCTGGCGTACATACTGGATCCTGCGTTTCCTTCTTGTGTTAAGCGTCGCCGCCCTGGGATTTACTCACCGGGTCTGGCTGTTTCTGGCCCTCTTCGTCCTGGTCTACATCGTGTTGGGCGCCGGGAATCTGATTGAAAATACAATCTTCCACGAGGCCGTCGGCAATGACCAGCGCGCAAGCATGATGTCGGTTCTCTCCCTGTCCCTGCGGGCCGGAGGGCTGGCCGCCTCCGTACTGGGAAGTCTGATCGTAAGCGGTCTTTCCCTGTCGTACGTCTGGCTTCTGTTTCCTCTGTTTTCAGCACTCACCATTGGCGGAATCATGATTTTCCACTACCGGTCCGGAACGCGCCGCCACGCCGCCGAAGCTGGCTGTTAAACCTACATCACCCCGGTTTCCTCCAGCTTGCGCTCGAAGAAATCGTTCATCCTGATCACCTGTTTTCGCAGAACCACGCCCACAAACAGGGAGATGGGCAGATATAAGAGGACCTTTGCCATATCCTCGCGGTATGCATTTCCGTAGATACCGCCGACGCACTCCCTCATGGCGTTAATGGCGTGTGTAAACGGCAGCATCGGATTGACCATACGGAAGAAATGCGGCGTCACCTCGATCGGGAAGGTTCCCCCTGCCCCAGCCACCTGAATAACGAGCAGAACGACCGCCAGGGCCTTCCCCACATCGCCGAAGGAGATGGTGAGCGTGTAGATGATATTGACAAACACCACGCTCGCCAGAACCGCCGCCAGCACGAATTTCGCCGGCTCCAGGCACTGGATCTTCAGCAGGTAAAGGTCTCCCAGCGACACGATTAGCGCCTGCGCCACACCGAACACCATAAAGATGAAGTACCTACCAAAGTATTTTTCATACGCCTTACCGCCATGAATTTTCTCGTCCTCCACGACGCGGCACTTCAAAACAGCCACCAGGACCAGACCTCCCACCCATATGGCGAGAATCGTGTAAAACGGAGTCATGGCCGAACCGTAATTTTCAATGGGATAAATTTGATTCTCCTCCAGATTCACCGGAGATGACAGGAAATCCCCCATGGTCTCCGGATCATTTTTCATGATCTCCACAATCTTGGCCAGCCGCTCGCTCTCCTCCACGGATTCCACCTCATCGATGATGCGGTCCAGTTTTTCCTCACCGGCCGCGATCATGGACGCAGTCTGGTCCAGCGTCTCGATCAGACTGTCAAAGGAACCCGTGGTCTGAGTCAGGGTGCCGTCAATCTGCGGCAGAAGCCCGTTGATACCGACTGCGTAATCGGACGCGGCGGAAATGCTGTCATAAAGACTGTCCATTCCTGCCGTCAGGGCCGGTTTCACCTGGCTGTGATACTGATCCGTAATCCGCGCCCCCTGATCCATCATCTCATCCAGTGATTTCCTGATCTCCTGTCTGGCGTCCTCCGGAAGCTTCCCCGTCCTTAAGACCGTGTCCTCTGCCGTCTCTATCATATGTATCATATTTTTCTGCCTGTCGATCTGGCTGGTAATCATATCGGACAGCACTCCCAGAACCTTTCCCGGTCCGGGAATCTTTTCCTTTAAATTGTTCACCAGATCGAAAAGCTTCTGGTTCACATTCAGCATTGTATTTAAAACGTCAGAGGCCTTGTTTAATTCCCCTGCCGCCGCGTTCGCATCACGGTCCCAACGGTCAATGGCATCGCGGACCGAGCGGTCCACAGAGTCCATCAGGCCATCTTCGATGTCCAGCACATTTCCCACGCTGTCTGTCATGGTGTCGGACAAATCCTCTGAGGTGCGGATGAGACGGCTGGCCTCCGCTCCCGTGTCCTGCCCCGACTTAAGCAGCTCCCTGGAATCCGGAAGCATTGCCTGAACACTGCTTAAAAGACCTTTTCCCGCGGTCAGAGACGATTTTAATGCGCCGACCGAGCTGCCCATTAAAACCAGGTCATTTCTGGCATCCTTCATGGAGGACACCATCTCATCCGCCAGATCCTCCTTCTTCCCTTCCACCGTACCGTAGGTGACGTGAAATGCCTTTCCCAGTGCCTCTGAAGAAGCGCTGATCAGGGATTCATTCACCTGCTGCTGGATGGTGCTGACGCCCTTATCCGTTATTTTCGTGGCGATTGCATTTTTCTTTTCATTCACATAGTACTGAAGCGTCGGCTTCTGAACGTTCGACGTAAAGATGCTGGCCGTCTTCTCGCTGAAGTCCTCCGGAATGATGACACAGGCGTAATAACGGCCCGCCTTCACGCCCTCCACCGCCTGTTCCTCATCCACAAACTGCCATCCAATCTGATCATTTTCATGGAGATTGGAAATAATCATGTCACCGATGTTTACGGTGGTGTCCAGCTGTTCGATCCGTGTCCCCTGATCCAGACTGGCCACAGCCACCCGGAGCCCCTTCGTATTGCCGTAAGGATCCCAGTTCGCCGCGATGTTGAACCACGCATACAGCGACGGCAGTATCATGATTCCCAGCGCTACGATAACCGCCACCGGATTTTTTCCTATGTTCTTTATATCTCTGAGAAATATGGCCCATATCTGCTTCATCTTTCCAAGCCTCCTTGTTTTGCCCTGAAGTGTGTTTAGAAGTGTGTTTATCTTTTTAAACGTAATGGATTATAGCGGTGTGGAAATTAAAAGTCAATAGGCAGATTGGGGGATGTGTCGTATTCCTGTTTCAGAAGAAAATCGCAGGAGAAAAAAAAAGAATCCCCGCCGCGCATTCCGATCTGCGCAGCGGAGATTCTTTTCTCTGCTTTTTTATCTGCTTTTTATTTCTGTTTATGTATCATTTTTCTTTTTATTCTATTCGTTCTAACGCTGTTTTTCTTCCGTAGTCGCACCGTGAATCAGAGCGTGTTTGAAAAGTGCTCTAACGCATCATCATGAAAGGAATATTCTGTCCGTTCATGCCGCTGTTCTGATTTCCGCCGCAGCTCTGACCGTTGGTGCAGTTCTGGTTGCCGGAGCAGCTCTGACCGAAGCCGCAGGATCCGTTATCTGCACAACCCTGACCGTAGCCGCAGGATCCGTTGTCCGCACAGCCCTGACCGTAACCGCAGGATCCGTTACCCGCTAAGTTCTGACCGAGACCGCAGCCCAAGCTGCTTCTGCTGCCCGTACCCGCGCCCAGCTGATTTAACATATTTGCCAAATTGCCGGTCTGTCCGCCGCAGTTAGTCATATAACCATTCATACCATTGCCGCCTCCAACTACCTGAAAGGTCGCTGCGTGAGCCGTCATCGGTACACTGGCGATGCTCAGTGCGGTTGCTGCTGCCAGAACAAATAATGGTAACTTTCTCATGATAAAGTCCTCCTTGTATATTACAAAATTGTTACATTTCTGTTACAAAATGTATCATAACATACCGGAACCGCTTTATCACTAGGAGAAAAATGGCAATTTCCCGCTTACTCTGCCAGCTCCAGTTCATCCATGGCTAGCTTTAAGGCTCCCATGATTCCCTGATTGTCATTCAGGCTTGGAAGAACGATATAGCTGTCCAAATCCTCCAGCTCCTTTGTCCGGATATAGCCGTTTAGCTGGCGCTTCACTTCTTCTCTCACCAACGGCATCATGTGCTCCTGATGCATAACGCCTCCGCCCAGAATGATTCTCTGAGGAGACAGGATCACGATGTAATCCACGATGGCCTGACCGATGTAGAAGGCCTCCATCTCCCATACTTCCTTCCTGTCTGCAAGCTCGATTCCTTTCTTGCCCCAGCGCTCTTCAATGGCTGGTCCCGCAGCCAGACCTTCCAGACAGTTTCTGTGATACGGGCATTTTCCCGCATACGTGTCGTCCGGATGCTTCGCTAAAAGCACATGGCCGCCTTCCGGATGAAGCATGCCGTGGAGCAGCTTTCCGTTGGAAATGATTCCGGCGCCCACTCCGGTTCCGATGGTAAAGTACACGCTGTTTTCCAGCCCCTTTGTGATGCCCCAGGTCGCCTCACCCAGCGCAGAGCCGTTCACATCCGTGTCGAAGCCAACCGGAACACCCAGCGCCTCTTGGAACGCGCCTACTATATTATAATTGGCCCATTTCAGCTTCGGTGTCGTGGTAATGTATCCGTAGGTCTCTGACTTTCTGTTTAAATCGATGGGACCGAAACAGCCGATTCCCAGCGCTTCGATCTCCTTGTCCTTAAAATATGCAATCAGCTTCGGCATCGTAATCTCCGGTGTCTCCGTCGGAATCGAAACCCGCTCAAATATCTCACCCTGTTCGTTGCCGATGGCACAAACCATCTTTGTTCCGCCTGCCTCTAATGCTCCAAGTCTCATCTCATTACTCCTCCTGTCTGTATTCTTCCTTTATCTGAATCCCGATGTGCCTCAGCTTCCTACAGAGTCCCTGACTCCGGATTGGAACAGATCACCGACATCTTTCCTTCAAATCTCAATTCTCCCGCCCCTGCCGGAACGATAAAATGCTGTCCCGTTTCCAGCGGAATTCCGTTTACATAGCCTTTGCCGCTGATCACGCTGACATTGGCAAAAAACCGGCTGAATTCCCTGGTAAACACGCCGTCGATCTCATACTTGTCCACAGAATAGAACGGACACGTAATGAGGTGCGTGTGCACAGCCCCCGGTATCTTTTCCGTAAAGGTGTCACAGGAGGCCTCTTTAAACGGCGCCTCGATGGTCGCAATGCTCTGTTCCACGTGCAGCTGCCTCGGTTTTCCATCGGACAGTCTGTCATAGTCGTAGACACGGTATGTAATATCACTGCTCTGCTGGGTCTCCAGAATCAGAGTCCCGCCCTTGATGGCATGGACGCATCCCGGATTGATCTGGAAGAAGTCGCCCTTCTTCACCGGGACCTTGCGGATAAATTCGTCCCACTGATGGCCGCGGATCATGGCTTCCATCTCCTCATGGCTCCCTGCATGGTGGCCGATGACAATCTCCGTCCCCAGGTCACAGTCCAGAATATACCAGCACTCTGTCTTTCCCAGCGATCCGTCCTCATGAACCTTCGCATACTCGTCATCCGGATGAACCTGAATGCTTAAATCCGCCTTTGCATCAATAATCTTGACGAGAAGAGGGAACTGATCTCCCGGATAATTCCCGAAAAGCTCCGGCTTCTCTTCCCACAGGCTGCTCAGCAGCCGTCCGTCATACATACCGCCGGCGATCCGGCAGTCTCCATTCTTATGGGCGCTCACAGCCCAGCATTCGCCTGTCGTATCACTTGGAATCTCATAGCCGAACACGTCGCGAAGCTTCGTGCCTCCCCATATTGCTTCCTTGAACACAGGCTCCATAAACAGCAGTTCCATATGTTTTCCTCCTTATTATGACTCATTATACCACCCCTCAATGGTGTCTGTCATAGTACCATTTTACTCGAATAAAGGAAAAAGGGAAAGAGGAAATTTCAAATATCGTGAAGAAATTGACAAATAAGGTACGCAGACCCTGGCGGGGTTGCGTACCTTATATTTGTACTTCATTTTCTCCTGCTTCCTGCAGCCTCTTACTTCCCGTAAACTTCAATCTGCGTCAGCGCCGGGAACGGAGACGGATCATCTGCCTTGATCAAATTGCTGAGCTTCAACCAGGTGATTCCCTTTTTCTCAATTCTGAACTCATGAGGCTTCACGCTCTTTTCCATATCCACCACTTCCGTGGTGCCGTCGGAAAAGGTAAATGTCGCCTTTACCCACCAGTTATCATGAGGGAAATCGGCTCTCGTAACGAGAACAATCCTGTCAAAATCCACGGGACGGCCGAATTCCAGGGTCATCTCTGCATCATCCTGACGGTTAATTCCCCAGGACTCATACGGCCATTCACCGTGAGATTCGTTGGAAACCACGCCGTCAATGGCATTGCGCGCTGCGAACACCGCTTCGCCGCGTGTCTCCACATTCGCATACACATGGGGATAACATCCCGGATCGCCGTGCTGATCCATCACGTTCTTCGCAAGATTGCGGTAAGCCGCGGACTCATACGCCTCCGCTGTTCTCATGGTCAGATAGTGTTTCTCCCCGGCAAATGATTTGGGATTATAGGAAACCTTCTTCTCATTAAATGGGATCCCATAAACCACTTCCGGCTTCGTGATATAAACAAGCGCCTCGTCCATGGTGTCATCCACACGAACCACGTAGTGCTGGTTTACTGCGTCTGTCGTAAATGTGATGGTATCTCCTTCGCAGTACGCGCCCTCGTAAACGAGAACGGCCCGTTCCTCACCGCAGACAGAGCTTTTTACCGCGCCATTTTCATCTTTTATGGTAATCGATACTTTCGCCATCGTCTATTCCTCCTGTTCAAAATAATCTTTATATTCCACATCGATCTGGTGTTTCATGCGTTTCATGCTGTAATAGAGATGTTCCTTCAGGGAACGCTCCAGCCCGGCAATATCCTTTTTCTCCAGCAGTTCAAAGAGCTCCGTATGCTCCCGTATGATCCTGGTAAAATCCGTCTCTGTAACGAAATCCAGCATACGGAACCGGGTATAGTGAAGCTGCTGCGCCTGAATCATATCCCAGAGCTTCATCTTGTCCGTGGCCCGGAACCAGATGGCGTGCATCTCCGCATCCATGCGGTAGAACTGTTCCGGCTCGAATCCCTTCTCCTGAATGAGGGCCTGCTGCTTTCTGATCATGTAGCGGACCTCCTCCATCCACAGCGGAGTCGCAATGTCCACAAAATCCCGCATGACCATGGTCTCCACCGCCACACGCATATAGATCATCTGTTTGATGTTGCTCAAATTTAAAAGCGTTACCTGAGTGCCGGAATAGGGCACGGAAATGACGAACCCCTGCTCCTGCAGTCTTCTGACCGCTTCTCTCACAGGCGTCCTCGAAACGCCGAAACGCTCGCAGATCTCATTCTCACTGATCATCTGCCCCGGTTTCAGTTCCAGGTCCAGTATCTCCCGCTTTAACGTCTCAAAAACGAGCTCCCCGCGGTTTTTATAGGCTTTCGTCTTCTCTTCCATGGCACCTCTCCGTCATCATTTCTAAAAAACATGCCATGAGCTCTGCCGGAAACAGAATCATGGCATGAATATTCGTTCTTTTATAACCAGGCTTAAGTACACCGGGTGCTCATAGTATAGCATAACCTTTCTTTACGGTCAATTACCGGCTATGCAGCGTTACCGTTCCGCCGGTCCCTGTTTTCAGTCATTTACTGCGGCTGCTTGCCGATATAAGCCAGGATACCGCCGTCTACGTAGAGAACGTGTCCATTGATGAAATCAGATGCATCGGAAGCTAAGAATACTGCCGGTGCAGCAAGGTCTTCCGCTTCTCCCCAGCGTCCTGCCGGTGTCTTGGAAATGATAAACTGGTCAAATGGGTGTCTGGAGCCATCTGGCTGTGTCTCACGTAACGGAGCAGTCTGAGGAGTCGCTATGTAGCCAGGTCCAATGCCGTTACACTGAATGTTGAATTCACCGTATTCAGACGCAATATTCCTGGTCAGCATCTTTAAACCGCCCTTTGCCGCCGCATAAGCGGATACAGTCTCACGTCCAAGCTCAGACATCATGGAGCAGATGTTGATGATCTTGCCGTGTCCCTTCTTGATCATAGACGGAATAACTGCCTTGGAAACGATAAATGGAGCATTTAAATCAACGTCAATCACCTGTCTGAACTGCTCAGCGGTCATATCGCACATCGGGATACGCTTGATAATACCGGCATTGTTCACAAGAATATCAATCACGCCGACTTCGCTCTCGATACGGGCTACCATCTCATTCACAGCAGCCTCATTGGTTACGTCACATACGTAGCCGTGAGCATCGATTCCCTCTTCTTTATAGGAAGCAATTCCCTTATCTACTAATTCCTGCTTGATATCGTTAAACACGATCGTTGCGCCGGCTGCAGCCATTCCCTTTGCCATTGCAAAACCAATTCCGTAGGAAGCACCTGTAATCAGTGCAACTTTTCCGTCCAGCGAAAACTTGTCTGTTAAGTAATCCATGTTCATGATTTGTTTCTCCTTTACTTATTTCTTTTTTGGTCTGGTCAGTTATTCCGTCATCCCGGTCTTTTTTCTAAATGTATTCAAATCTTTAAATTTGTATACAACCTCAATGACTTGTATATAGACTAGCATAATGTATTCAGTTTTACAATGTGCAATATCACCAAACTATATTCCCTTTTTTTGTCATTATTTTTTCTTATCCGGATGATCGGCTCTTGAAAACCTGCGTGTGATGGAAAATTACTTTTCGTCAGCTGTAAGTCACATGTTGTGGGAAATTGAGTCCCAATGGAGGAGGTGCAGCGGGCTGCGCTGACTGTATAGGGACTTAATATGCTGCGAAGCGGAGTGGGCAGCGGGTGGAATGGATTTTCAGATATGCGCTGGGGAAACGCAGGAAAAAAGCTTTTATAAAACGGCTTATTTCTGCGTTTCATAAAAGCTTTTCTGTTTTTGGCTTTTGGCTTTTGGCTTTTGGCTTTTGGCTTTTGACCTTTGGCTTTTCTTTTCTTTTTTTCTTTTTTTCTTTTCTTTTTTCTGTTTCCTGTATCCTGTTTCCTGTATCCTGTTTCCACCGGCACTCAATGTGCCGGCGGATTTTATCGTGTCAACGAATATCCGTTTTTACGGGGGGATTAGTGGCAGTTACATCCACATCCGCTTTCATTAGCAGTACCAGGAGCCGTAATCGGCATTACGTTGTTATTATTGCCTGCCCAGAAGCCATCTCTGAAGCCGGTCTCATAACCTGCGTTAAAGCCTGCGGCATAGCCGCGGCGGAACTGGCAGCTGGCCCAGTCATTCGGTCTGCAGCACCAGGAATTATTATTATTGTTGTTATTGTTATTATTTCCCCAGGAAACACATCCACAATTACATCCGCAATTCCATCCACAACCTACATTACATTTATTATTACAACAACACATATGATTGATCTCCTTTAATTTATCAGGTTTGTACTATATCATATGCGAATATACCTTAGATGTGCATAATGGAAACATTCACTGCTGCTTACAGGATAGCCCAAACTCAGACACGGAACATGATTCTGTTTTTGAACTCCTGTGCCTTTCCCTCGTTCCAGTCGTGAACCGGTCTGTAATAACCGGCAATTCTGCTGTAGACCGCGGCGCGGCCTCCGCATTTTGGACACACGTTCTGCCTTCCCGGCAGATATCCGCAGGACTGGCAGATAGAGTAGATCGGCGACAGCGTATAATAAGGAATATCATGACCAGTCGTTATGTCGTGCAGCAGATCCCGCGCCTTCCTCCAGTCGTCAAACTCGCGTTCCATATAAACATGGAACACGGTTCCTGCCGTATAAAGTGGCTGCAGGTGATACCGATTCATCAGAGCAGCTTCCAGGGAACCATCGTAGTCCGCAGGCAGCTTCGTGCTGTTCGTATAATACGGCGCATCTCCTTCGTGACCTGCCGTCCTGATTCCAGGAAATTTCTCCTTATCCAGCATGGCGAAACGGTAGGTAGCCGACTCAGCCGGCGTCGCCTCAAGACCGTAGAGATCCCCGTATTCCAGCTGGTATCCCACGATCTTTTCCTTCATATGATTTAACATGGCAGCGGCAAACTGCCTCGTCTTCTCTGATTCCATGCCCTCTCCCAGCCACGGTGCATTCAGACCAGCCTCATTCATCCCGATAATGCCGATGGACGAAAGATGGTTGCTGAAATCAGACAGATAGCAGGCCGTATATGGGTACAGGCCATTCTTCAGCAGATTGGAGATCACCTCACGTTTCGTCCGCAGGGAACGCGCCGCCAGATCCATCTTCTCATCCAGTTTCTCATAGAACTCCGCCTCGTTCTTCGACTGATACGCAATCCTTGGCAAATTGATCGTAACCACGCCGATCGATCCCGTATGTTCCCCATATCCGAAGAAACCGCCTGCTTTGCTGCGCAGCTCATGTAAATCAGGAGTTACCCCGTCATAGGAAATTCTCACATCTCCCGGTGTCAGTCCGCTGCGGACGTAATTTGTAAAATACGGCGTACCGTAATGGGAAGCCAGCGAAAACAATAGCCGGTTTCTCTCATTATCAGACCAGTCGAAGTCCGGAGTCAGCCCATAGGACGGGATCGGATACTGAAAACCGAGTCCGCTGGCATCGCCCTCCAGCATAGTCTCCAGAAATGCCCGGTCCACCATATCCAGTTCCGCCTGGCACTCCCCATAGGTGAAATCCATCTCCTGTCCACCCACGATGGCCTTCTGCGATGCCATATCCTCCGGAACCATCAAATCCAGGGAAATATGGGAAAATGGTGCCTGAGTCCCCCATCTGCTCGGCGTATTTACGCCAAAGACAAATGCCTCCATACACTTTTTCACCCGGTCATACGAGAGGTTGTCCGCCTTGACAAAAGGCGCCAGATACGTATCAAAAGAAGAAAATGACTGGGACGCCGCCCATTCATTCTGCATAATTCCCAGGAAATTAACCATCTGATTGCAGAGCGTGGCCAGATGCTTCGCCGGAGATGCCGTAATCTTTCCGGTAATTCCGCCGAGCCCGTCCATCAGGAGCCTCTTTAAAGACCAGCCACAGCTATAACCGGTCAGCATGGACAGGTCATGAATATGAAGATCACCGCTTATATAAGCCTCGGAAATTTCCTTATCATAGATTTCCGTCAGCCAGTAATTGGTCGTAACCGCGCCTGAGTTATTTAAAATAAGACCGCCCACGGAGTATGTGACCGTAGAGTTCTCCTTCACCCGCCAGTCTTCCACCTTCACATAGTTGTCCACCACATCTTTATAATCCAGCGTTGTCTTACCGAGATTCCTGATCTTCTCCCGCTGTTTCCTATATAATATGTATGCCTTCGCCACGTCCGTATAGCCGGCTTCCTCCAGCACCTTCTCCACGCTGTCCTGGATATCCTCGACAGCAATCTGGTCGCCCTTCATCTTCCCCTGAAAATCAGACGTCACTCTGATCGACAGCAGTTCCACAATATCCTCCGTATAAAATTTCCCCGTTGCCTTAAACGCCTTCCTTATAGCTTCGGAGATCTTTTCCAGATGAAATTCTACGATTGCCCCATCACGTTTTGCTACTAAAATCATGCCTGTCCCCTCTTTCCTTGTGTCTCATTTGCTCTTACAATGCTCTTACAAATATACCAGATTTCCCGTGAAGTCACAACATGCAATAAGCCGAAATACTGTATACACAATATCTTGAGTAAAGGTTTCAACTGCTAACCTGATACTTGTCCCAATTCAAATGTACACATTTTTTTCATAATTTCATCAAAGAATCTTCACATATCCCATGTATAGTAATACATGTAACAGAGAAAAACCAAACAAAACTTTTTTTCATACTCTGGCCGGCAAGAATCCCCCTCTTGCCGGCCCCTCCCTTTTTATCAGCAATTATTCTTTACATCAAAGCTGGGATTGAAAGCATAAAAATTCTTACTGTCTAAATTATCCTGGGTAATCCGCAGCGCCTCACCAAATCTCTGGAAATGCACAATTTCTCTTTCCCTTAAGTAACGGATGGGGTCACAAACATCCGGATCGGTCACTACGCGCAGAATATTGTCGTAGGTGCTCCGTGCCTTTTGTTCTGCCGCCATATCCTCTACCAGATCGGTGATCGGATCGCCTTTCGACTGAAACTCGCAGGCATTAAACGGAATTCCGCCTGCGGCCTGCGGCCAGATACCCGTAGTGTGATCAATGTAATAAGGGCCAAAACCTGATTCCACGATCTGCTCCGGCGTTAAGTTCCTGGTGAGCTGATGAACGATTGTCGCTACTATCTCAAGATGAGCGAGTTCCTCTGTTCCAATATCCGTGAGGAGTCCCTTGCACTCCTTATATGGCATGGCGTAGCGCTGGGATAAGTAGCGCATGGAGGCACCCATTTCGCCGTCTGGCCCACCATACTGACTCATAATAAACGTCGCCATTTTCGGATTCGGTGTTGTAATATTTACCGGATACTGTAATCTCTTTTCATATCTCCACATCAGCCGCACTCTCCTTCCCAAGGCCACGGATTGTTGACCCAGGTCCAGTAATTATCGGACCGGACTTCGTCAAACATCAGCGGGCCGCACTGAGCCTCATAGGCATCCATTGCCTGTTTCCGTAAATCTGATACATATTGATAGTAATTCAGCGCATCCTGATCACTGGGATGAGTATCCAAATAGAGAATCACATCGTCCATAGCGAAGCTCGCCTCATAGACTGCTTGAAGCAGAGCGCTGCAGTTCATATCGGTATTTGCCATTATCTGCACCTCCCCATGGAAAACGGTTTATCCAAATCCGGGAAAATTGTCCCTCTGTTCATTGCTTTTTCAACCGGATAGACCTGCTGCCAGCGCTGCCACGGAACGTATGCCATGCCTACCGGAAACTGATCGATATCACAGGATGAGTTCATAGAAGCGGAATTCGTCGGCATTTCTGGACGAACGGCTGATTCACGGCCTGACATTACCTCCCGGCGAGCAACCATACCTGAGTCCATCGGTGCATTCGACTGCGGCATTGCGCCACGCCCCATCGGCATCTCCGGCTGCATCATTGATCCGCGATCCATCGGCATCTCCGGCTGCATCATCGATCCGCGGCCCATCGGCATCTCCGGCTGCATCGCCGGTCCACGCCCCATTGGCATATTCGGCGGCATCGCCGGCCCTGGTCCCATCGGCATCTCCGAACGCATGTTAGGTCCACATCCTGCCGGTATATTCGGCGGCATCGCCGGTCCTGGTCCCATTGGCATATTCGGCTGTGTCACTCCTCCACGCCCCATTGGCATTTCCGGCTGCATTACCGGCCCACGCCCCATCGGCATTTCCGGCGGCATCGCCGGTCCTGGTCCCATCGGCATCTCCGGTGGCGTCGCGCCTCTACGCCCCATTGGCATCTCCGGCGGCATTGCTGGCCCCGGGCCCATCGGCATATTCGGCGGCGTCGCTCCCCCGCGCCCCATCGGCATATTTGGCTGAGTTGCGCCTCCGCGCCCCATCGGCATCTCCGGCGGCATCGCCGGTCCTGGCCCCATCGGCATATTCGGCTGTGTCGCCGAATCGTGGTGAACGGCCGGGCCAGATCCCAGAGGAAGATCCGGGCGGATCACCGGGCCTGGGCCCATTGGAACATCCTGACGGCCTTTAGCGCCCTGCGGCGGCTGGCAGCCAGGACATCTTTGTTTCGTATAACAATCCATAGGATGAAATACTCCTTTCAATATGATAAGTTTCTAATATCAATTTATGAAAGGAAGGCTTTCTTGTGCAGGGCCAACGCATATTTTTCCATTTTGTTCGAATTGCGATCCGTGGCAGGGGCACTCGTAGCGCCCGTCCCTCCCATTGTATACAAGCCTGCAGCCCAGATGAGGACACCGGGGAACCTTTGGCATAGCGCCACTCATGAGCCCGGCCGCAGAATAACCGGCATGGGAAAGAAATGTGGACGCCGCTGCTTTTGGCCTGAACCGCTGCGGAGTAAATACCTCGTCGTACGGCGTCCTTCTTCCCATAATCTGCGCTGTCACCATCCTGGCCGCGGCCATCGACGTCGTCATGCCCCATTTCCCAAATCCCGTTGCCACGTACCAGTCCGCAAGCACGCCGGAGAAATGGCCGATATAAGGCACACTGTCCATACTCATACAGTCTTCCGCCGACCATCTTCCATATTCCTCCGTGTCCGGATAAAAATGTTCTCTCAACCGCCGCATCTCTTCGTAAGGATTCTTTTTCGGACACTTTCCAGTCCGATGGCTTCCATGGCCCAAAAGAAGCGTATCCCCCGCGCTCCGGAAGGAATAGGAGTTTTTATCAATCCCCAGATACATTCCCTCCAGCTCCTTTACAGGCCCCAGCGCCATCACGTAACTCTTTTCCTGATACATCCGCAGAAAATAAAAGCCCGGTATATTTACAAATGGAAAATGACACGCAAATACAATGTGATTCGCCTTCACCACACCTCTGTTCGTGATGATCTCATGCCCCTTCACCTCACGGACATTCGTCCGCTCATAAACTGTTAAATCCCCGGAGAGTGCTTCGATGAACTCCAGCGGGTGAAACTGCGCCTGATCTGCAAAACGCACCGCCCCGTGAACCGGAAACGGAAGCTCCGTCTCCCGGACAAAAGAAGCCGGTATGCCGCATCGTGCAGCACAGTCCGCCTCCTGCCTCAGAATTTCCGACTCATTAACCGAAAATAAATAGGCATCCTTCTTTTCAAAATGGCATGCAATACGGTATCTGTCAATTAACTTCTCATAATCCCGAATAGCCTGCTGGTTCGCCATGGCGTAAGCGGCGGCATGCTTCTCCCCCATGGTGTTTACAAGCTTTTGGTAAATCAGGTTATGCTGGGATGTAATCTTCGCGGTCGTATATCCCGACTGGCCGCTTCCGATCCGGTTGGCCTCCAGCACAATCACTTCTTTTCCCTGTTCCTTCAGATAATGGGCCGCCAGAATACCAAAGAGTCCTGCTCCGATTACTGCAACCTCTGTTTTCTTATTACCGGGAAGCGGATTTCTTCCAGGTATTTTCGTTGTCTGTGTCCAGATTGATTTCATATTGTCACCTCACGGTTATCATTCCCCGATATCCTGAAATTTACTTCTTCCTTTTCTTCTTCACCGGTATTTCTATTGACAAAACCGGAACGTTTTGATATAGTTCTAAAAAGAACAGTTCATTTTAAAACCATTTATAACTGTTACTCTATCAGTCAAATACTCCGTTCCAAGCGGCAGGGTATCTGACCTACGCAGCAGCCGCCAAATACTCGAGCAAACAGGCATATGCCTAAGCCAACAGCCATATGCCCATGCTAACAGCCATATGCCCATGCCAACAGCCATATGCTCGCTCATACAAGCCCGGCCCCCCGGCTGGCTGCTCGCGGAAATCCACAGAAAAAGAGGTGAATCATATGGAGACACGCGATATTTTATCCGGAGCAAAGTCCTTTCACAAGATTTACAATCAGGTTATTCAGACCGCGGCCGCACGGCACCATTTATCGCTGATGGATGCCGACATTATTCTGTTTCTCTACAATAATCCGGATTACGACACAGCAAAGGACATCTCTTATTTCCGCATGCTGGCGAAATCAGGGGTATCAGCTTCTGTGGAGTCGCTGACGGGCCTGGGATACCTGGAGAGTCACGAGGACACCGCCGACCGCAGAAAAATTCATTTAAAGCTGACAGATGCCGCCGCCCCTGTCGCCCGGGATTTAAAACGGACACAGGAGGATTTCTTCGAACGGCTGAACCGCGGAATTTCAGAGGAAGAACGGCAGATGTTCTCAGATCTATTAAAACGGATGATGGATAATCTAAAACAAACGTAATTAAATCCCCCGCAGCAGACAACGGAGACATCAAACCAGAAATGCCGTGAACATCAGGATATTCGAATCGCCATGAACATCAGAGTATTTGAATCGCCATGACCAGCAGAGTATTTGCCCCTCACAGCAGTCGCCAAAAGCTCATGCAGCCATCGCACGTAGCTCGTTGCCCGCGGGAATGAACAAGAAAATAAGAGAAAAGAAGGTCTTACCATGTTAGTAAAAATCATTGTATGTCTGTTTGCAGGCCTCGGAGCCGGCTTCGGCACAGGCTTTGCCGGAATGAGTGCGGCGGCCGTCATCAGCCCCATGCTCATCACATTTTTAGGAGTCCCTGCTTATCAGGCGATCGGCATCGCTCTGGCCAGCGATGTTCTCGCCAGCGCCGTATCGGCCTACACCTACGGAAAACACAAAAACCTCGATATCCGAAACGGTATCGTGATGATGGCCGCTGTCTTAATCTTCACCCTGATTGGAAGCTACATCTCCTCCCTGGTTCCCAATCACGCCATGGGGAACGCATCCGTCTTCCTCACCATGCTTCTGGGCATTAAATTCATAGTGAGACCGGTCCTCACGACCAAAGACGCACAGGAATCCAAGACCATGCGGCAAAAGCTGGTCCAGTCCATACTGAGCGGCATTGTGGTCGGTTTCATCTGTGGATTTATCGGCGCAGGCGGCGGTATGATGATGCTTCTGCTGCTGACGAGCGTGCTGGGATATGAATTAAAGACCGCCGTCGGAACCAGCGTATTTATCATGACGTTCACGGCTTTGACCGGCTCCCTCTCCCATTTTGCCATCGGCGGCATGCCGGATCTGTTCCTGCTTGTACTCTGTATCGTGTTTACCTTCCTGTTTGCCCGAATCGCCGCCGTTTTCGCAAACAAAGCAGATCCAAAACTTTTAAACCGGTTGACCGGCGTTATTCTGTTTCTGCTGGGAGCTGTCATGCTTCTCGTAAAGTAGGTTCAATATTTACCGAAATCTTCCTTGATTTCACGCCTGTTTTATACTACAATGAAGTTAATAATTGCAAAAACAGGAGGCAGACCACATGAGTTGGTTTCAAAAGAAGACAATCCCCACTCCGTCACCGGCGGAATCTGAGCCCGTGATCACTGAAAGGGCGGAAGAAAGCAAGTTGGAACGTGACGCATGCTACCGGCATCTGTCGGAAGTCATGGATACACCCTCAGACCGCGGAGTTGTATTAAAAGTATACATAGAGAATTTCAAACGACTGAATCAGGTATTTGGTTACGATTACTGTGAGAACCTTTTAAGCCAGATTCTCGCCTATTTAAAAGAAAAGACAGGAAAACCTGTTTATCACTACATCGGTGTGGAATACATCATGATCCTCGACCAGTATTCACAGGGACAGGCATCCGATCTTGCAGAAGAGATCGCCGAGCAGTTTGATCACGCCTGGAAAGTGAACGGAACGGACTGCCTCTGTTCCGTACAGATGGGTATGTGCTCCTATCCTGGACACGCCGCGACGCCGGACGAGCTGTTAAAATGTCTCGACCTGGCAGTCTTAAGAGCGGAAGAAGGCGGACCGAACCAGGCCATTATGTTCGACAGTACGCTTCAGAAGCAGCTGCTTCGCCGCCACACCATCGCCTTATACTTAAAGACCGCCATTGAAAAAGAAGAGATTGAGGTCCGTTACCGCCCGACGCTTAATATGGAGACCGGAAAGTTCAGCCGCGCAGAGTTTTATATGCGCATCTTCATCAAGGGGCTGGGACTCATCGGAGCCAGCGAGGTTCTTCCGATCGCTGAAGACTCCGGTCAGATCCGCTCCCTCGAATATTTCGCCCTGGATAAAGTGGGCCAGTGTATCGCAAAGCTCACCGAGGCAGGCAGGGAATTCGATTCCATCGCCCTCCCGATATCTTCTATCCTCTTTTTGCAGGAAGATTTTCTCGATGAGGTCAGACGCGTCATCGATACCTACCAGATCCCCAAGGGCAAGCTTGCCATCGAGATCCAGGAAAGCGCCCTGACCACAGCATACTTAAACATCAACATCATGCTGCAGGAACTGTCCGACATGGGCGTAGAGCTGGTGTTAAACGAATTCGGTTCCGGATATTCCGGCGTAGCCACAATCCTGGAGCTTCCGGTCAACACGCTGAAGCTGGAGCGTTTATTCGTATGGCAGCTGGAGACGAACCCGAAGTCGCGCTGCGTGATCGAGGGACTGATCCACATCGCCAAGGATCTGGATTTAAACATCATCGCAGAAGGTGTGGAAACCGAGAATCAGGTGAATATCCTGACGAACGCCGGATGCGACTACCAGCAGGGCTTTTACTACTCCCCGACTCTGGAGCAGGACACGCTGCTTAAAGTGATCGACAATACCTTTGCCGATTCCATCTCTCTGCTAAACGAAGAGAAAGAAAAAATGACAAGAGCATAAACACAAAAAACGCCTGCCGCCGGGAAACACCAGTTACAGAAGTAACCGTTCCCGCCGACAGGCGTTTTAATCAAATCCCTGCTTCCTATCCGTGATTCCTTTTCACAATTCCTATCCCAGCACCAGCCGTGCCTTCTCTCCCGCGCTCCGACAGGCCTGTGTCGTCTGACTGCATTCCTGAGACTTATCGTAGTAATAGCGAATAATGTCCTTTCTGGTGATGATTCCGATGAAGTTCTTCTGGTCATCTACCACAGGAACAAAGTTCTGGTTCAGCGCCTTGTCGATTAAATCTTCCATGTTGGAGTTGGCATATACCGGACGGTTGTCCAGTCTCCGGTCGATCGCCGCCACGGTTACGCGCTCGGCCTCCTTTAAGCTTAAATTAAACTTATTCTTGATTCCCCAGAGCATATCTCCCTCTGTGATGGTTCCAATGTATCTTCCCGTTCTGCTGATAATCGGTACCGCGGAGTACTTGTGATACTCCATCTTCTCAAGGGCCTGCCGCAGAGTCTCGTCCTCATAAATATATGCCACTTCACACTTTGGTGTTAAAAAAAACAATATGTTCATAGCCGCACTCCCGTCACATTATTTTCGTCTTTATTATAGCATATTACCTTAGTTCACATATGAACAAATTATTATTTTTTTATAACATTTTAGTAGTAACAGTTCAGCCCTCACTTCCGGCTGTCGCGGTCCTTCCCGGCGCTTTCGTTTCCCGGACCTTTCCTGTGACTTTGCAGGGCATAAGCATTTCTAAATGTGCAGGATTTTTCTAAAAAACCAGTGAAAATCCCCAAACTCGCTGCGCTCAGACAGGTGGGGATTTCCCCTGAACGAAAAATTCTGCGCATTAAGAACTGCTAATGCCCTGCAAAGTCACAGGAAAGCTCCAGGAAACAAAAGCGCCGGACCGGGCAGCGGCAGCTGGAAGCGAAGGCTGAACTATTACAATTGTTGGATTTACAGAGGAAGGATAAGAGGTTATAATAAGGAAAGATCTTGATTCCATATGGAGGAGGTTTTTCTATGTTAAAGGATTTAGTAGCCCGGTGCAGATCTTACCGGCGTTTTTATGAGGAAGAGAAAATCCCGGCAGGAGCGCTTCGGGAATTGGTGGATTTGGCCAGGATGACCGCTTCCACCGCAAATTCCCAGGCGCTCAAGTTCCGGATCTGCAGCACGGACGAAGAAAATGAGCGGGTATTCGGAACGCTGAAATGGGCGGGCGCGCTGCCGGATTGGGACGGGCCCGTAAAGGGAGAGCGGCCATCGGCCTATCTTATCCTCCTCTGTGACCTTGCCCTTGGGAAGAATAAGCTTCAGGACGACGGGATCACCGCCCAGACCATCATGCTGGGGGCGGTGGAAATGGGGTACGGCGGCTGTATGCTCGGCAATGTGGAAAGGAAACGACTGGCGGAGCTTCTGGATATCGATACCGCAAAGTACTCTATTGATCTCGTGCTGGCGCTTGGAAAGCCAAAGGAGAAGGTCGTGGTGGTGCCGGTTGGGGCGGACGGAGACGTGCGCTATTACCGGGACGCAGACCAGGTCCATTATGTGCCGAAAAGAAGTCTTGATGAGATTATCCTTTGAGACGTTTCAGCTTTCCCACTGCTTAACCTGCATAGGCCCCCGCTTTTGTAAACAGCTTATGATCTTTCATTGCCTCATTGGCCTCCGCCAAAACCTTTTCCTCGTCAATGGTCAGAAGCTTCCGGTCTTTCATGACCAGTTTCCCATTGATGATGGAATGCTTTACGTCGGCTCCCGAGGCGCTCTCGATCACGGTATTGACGAGACTTCCGGTCGGCGTCAGATGGGGCTGGTCTAAGTTGACGGCGATCATATCGGCGAAGTTCCCGCGGCGGATGGCTCCCAGACTGCTGTTCATCAGAGCCTGTGCTCCGCCCTCCATGGCCATGGAAAGAAGGGTTCCAGCCGGCATAATCTCAGGATTTCCGGTGGTAATTCCGTAGGCCACGTTCATGATGCACCGGAACGCCCGCATCTCACGGAATAAATCCAGTCCGCCGTGGCCCGCGCCGTCGGAGCCGAAGGCCACGGGAATCCCGGCTGCAAGGAGGCGCGGCGTCTGGGGAATGCCCTTGCCGCAGTTGCTAAATGGACAGTGCACCACCTTAATCCCCCGTTCCTGCACCGTCTGAATCTCGGATTCGGACAGCATGATGCAGTGGGCTGCTACAAAACGGTCCGACAGCGCGCCGATCCGGTCTAAGTAGCTGAAAGGCCGTTCTCCGTAACGTTCAATGAAATCAAGCACTTCGCTGGCATACTCGTTCATATGGCATTCTGCCGCCACATTCTGCTCCCTGGCTGCGAGAAATATGGTGCGGAACAGGTCTTCCGTACAGGCCATCAAAGAGGTTACGGAATAGTACACCTGGAGCAGGCCGCCTTTCCCATTGTATTCCCTGTGGAATTTCTCCAGGCGCGGCAGCGCCTCTCTGGTGCCGATGCGCAGACCGTCCGGCACCTTCGCGCCGTCGGTTGTCTGCCAGGTCAGGGCTCCCCGCATCCCCATTTTCAAATACTCTTCGGCCGCGGCTTCGATATGAGGCCCGCCGGCATCCACAAAGGATGTGGTCCCGCTCTTTATCATCTCCGCGCCGGCAAGCCTGGCGGACAGCGCCATGGTTTCTTCCGTCAGAGAGGCCTCGAACGGTACATTGATCCGTTTCCAGATCACCGGCTTCTCATCCAGCAGACTTCCCCTTAAGAACTGCTGGCTGGTATGAAGATGGCCGTCTGTGAGGCCCGGCATCCACAACAAATGCGGATCGTCGATCACCGTATCAGCCTCAAAGCCGCCGGTCTGATCGGTGAGTCTTGTGTCTGCGATCTCCAGTATCCGGTTTTCGGAAATGGCAATGGTCTGATTTTTGGCAATGCTCCTATCGGGCATCAGAACTGCCGCATTTTTAATTAAAATATCACATGGTATCATAAAATAACGCCCCCTTCTTTTTTTCTGTAATGAGTTCACATCTCGCCGCTGCCGGCGGATATCATCTGTATTCATTATAGAAAAAAAGAAGGGGGCGAAAAAGGACAGATGGGATAAACTGGGGACAGAATACAGTCTAATTTCCAGAGTATTTTTTATTTTCAATCAAATCTGTTCGTACATACGTTCGTCTCATCGGATTAATAGTGTAGCGCTACTGATTCAGCCACCAATTACACATCACTCTTGGAAGGAGGAAGAAAGCCTGTTCACGATAGGCTTTCAAAAAAAAATATGAGCAGTACAGAATGGACCTACCACATGACAATCAGCAATCAGACAGGGGAAACTCTCGTTGCACAGAACGAGGAAAGGAACTGGGGAATCTGGTACCTTGGAGGTAAGGATAAAAGCGGTCCTGTCTCCATCGGTGCTGGAGAAACTAAAGAAGTATTTGGAATCCGGGCATCTAAAGGCACCGCCACCGGTTATCAGGGCCAGTGTACCTGGATTGGGGCAAGCGGTTCCCTGACTCTGTCAATCGAAGTACCTTACTCAAAAGATAATAAGTCTTCATTAAAAGTATCCGGCATGTATAACGTAGACGGCTGGAGTGAACTGCCGCCAAGGGGCCACCACTTCGATCATCTGCTGACCATTACAAAAGTGGATTAAGGAGGAAACACCATGGATATTTCCAATTGGGAAGCATTAAAAAATGATTTGGGGGAGAATACAGGCAAACCGCTGAACCAGCTTTTGAATATTCCCTACAGCTATCCCCCGAAACCGGTTTTCCTGAGCCTGTCCGATCCCTATGATATCCCCCAGAAATACTGGCCGGTTATCAATGATCCGAAGTACGACAATATGATGAAGAAACAACAGCTCGTTGACAGCTACTTCGGGGCCGTCCTGTATGTGGCCTATACCGCGCCTTCCAATATTCAGACCTTTCCGGCGGGCCAGTCGCAGACGACTACCATAAAAATCTCTCAGGTATCCGTCTTAAAACAGACAAATGTATGCTCCGTCGACGTCCGTTCCCTGATCAAGGGGGAGGCCTCCGGATTGCTGAAGGGCGTGACACTGGGGCTCACCACAGAACTGGAGACAAAGTTTGGCTATAGCTACAGTACGGAGACCACAGACACGAAAGAAAAGACATTTACGAAAACGGTAACCATCCCCGCATCCGACAAGGACCGCATCCTGGTTCCCTGGAATCTCTCCAAAATCCTTGTCGTCTACCGGAAACATAAAACGAAAGGCATCTCGCTGATCTGCGCGGATGAAACCATCGAACAGTCTGTCGAAAAATTTTATACCCTGTAGCCTGGGGGCAGATTATACCACTGTTTTACGGAAGAAAAACCAAAAGAGGAGTCTGAATATCATGAGTATTCACGTACTCACTCCTGTTCAGACTCCCCTTTCTGTAATTCCTACAGCTCCGTGCAGGTTTCCAGCGCAATTTTCATCATTGTAGTAAATGACTCCTGGCGCTCCTTTGCGGAGGCCTTTTCCCCTGTAGGGAAGGAATCGGAAATTGTCAGAAGGCAGGCTGCATTTTTATTCAGTACCTTAGCGTTATGGAACAGTGCAAAGCTTTCCATATCGACACAGGTACACTGGTGTTTTCTGTTAATTTCTTTGTAATCGTCCATGTTCGCTTCACAGTAAAAGACATCACTGGAGTGAACGCGTGTGGGAGTAAGCAGATAACCCAATTTCTTAGCCGTCTCCAGAATCCGGTCATTTAATTCTCTGCCTGGATATAAAATGTCATCAGAAGAGCCATTCTGAGTTCTGGCAAAGCTTGATTCGCTCCAAACACTCTCCGCCAACACTACATCATACAGATTTAAGTCCGTTACGTAGGCACCGGAAGAACCGATCCGGATAATATTATCCACATCATAAATACTGAACAGCTCGTATGAGTAAATTCCCATGGAGGGCATCCCCATACCGCTCGCCATCACGCTCACTTCTTTTCCCCTGTACATTCCCGTATACGCATATGCGGCACGCACTTCGTTCACAATCCGGGGATTCTCCAGGAAATTCTCTGCGATAAATTTCGCTCTCAGCGGATCTCCGGGCATTAATACATTTTTAGCTATATCGCCTTTGCAGGCCTGGTTATGTGGTGTTGACATTGTTTCTACCTCCCTTATTCTCTACCTGACTTCCTCCACCCCCGGAATCGACGGCACCGCGCCTTCTCTCGACACCGCGATCCCGGCCGCACGGGCGGCCATATCCAGCGCTGCCTTCACATCACCTTCCAGTTCATACGTCCCCAGAAAATACCCCAAAAACGTATCGCCGGCCGCAGTCGTATCCTTTACCCCGAAGCGGTAGGCTTCCTGCCGCAGGATCACGTCCCCCTGGCAGTACATGGAGCCATCTTCTCCCAGCGTCAGAATTACGGCCATCCCGGGGTACCGGGTAATCAGATTTTTCACTATCTTTTCCGGTTCCTCTTCTCCGGTCAGGCCATAACCCTCCGTCTCATTGATAATGAGCCAGGAAACTTTAGACAAGTCCATGCGCAGTACGGTATCATCGATCGGCGAGGGATTAAAGGCGATCCGCATCCCCCGTTTTCCCGCCATTTCAATCAGATATGGAACATTGCTGATCTCATTCTGGGATACGAGAATGTCCCCTTCCCGGAAATGGGCCAGGACCTCGTCGATCTCCGCCGGACTGATCTCTCCGTTGCTTCCGGCGTAACAGATGATCGCATTCTGGCCGTCTGCATCCTTCTGTATGATGGCGCTCCCGTTGGGACCCCCGCTGTTTTTCAGCCATGTACAGTCCACACCGTCAGCCACCAGAATCTTTTTTAAGAATTCGCCGTCATTTCCAATCTTACCGGCGTGAAAAACCATGGCTCCTGCTCTCGCCATCGCCACCGACTGGTTTAGGCCTTTTCCGCCCGGGAAATCCTTAAATCCCACGGCGGAAATGGTTTCCCCCGGCCTGACAATGTGAGGAACCGAGTACACGTGATCAATATTCAGCGATCCATAATTTAAAATCCGAGCCATGTTCTGAAACTTCCTTTCCTGTTTTATCAACTATATTTAGTATACACGGAACACTGCATTTGGGAAAGGTTCCAGGAAAATTCCTTACCAGTTTCTTCCATAATCTCACCCGTTCAGTTCCTTCGCCACCCTCTCAATCACCTGTTCAAAGCTTCCCTCATAAATCTTCATGGAGCTTCCGAACATTAAATTGGCCGGATAATTGAAATTCTCCACATTGCTGCCTGTCATATCGCGGAACTCTGCGGTCTCGCCCAGATGTGGTATTTTTTCGATGCACGGTCTTGCGTCTTTCATATAGGCGAACAGCTTTTTCCCCATTTCAAACCCCATACCGCATTCGAATCCCACATCGTTGGAGCACTCATAACCGCGGTAATCACTCAGATCGGCAATTACTGCATCACAGCTTCTCACCAGCCGGCAGTAATTCTCCGTCAGGGCCGCCGCTCTCACATAGGGGTTGAAGCCTTTCGTCTCCGGAAATCCTTCCGCCCAGTCGCAGGGAGTGACGGCCTCCAGACCGTAAGAAGCGCAAAGCTCCTTAAGGCGCCCGTAAACCTCCTCCGCATCCTCTTCATACCGGATCACATCGGATAAGTAAACTCTCGGCTTCGCCGGTGCGCCGGCCGGATCATGTGCCTCATTCGCCTCCCCAAACGCTTTTCCGTCCCGCGCTGCAGCCATACCGCCCGTTCTTCCCTCTGCCTTCCACTCCTCCTCTAAATCCGTCATCAGCATGGCAAGACAGTCATCGAAATCGCCTTCCACGATCTTCGTCGAACCTACCACGGCCGGTGAAAATGGCAGCTCCTTGTAAGGCGCTTTTTTCCCATTTTCATCGTAAACAATGCCTTCCTTCATCACATACTTCTGATCCTTCCATGCCAGCGGGCGTTTATCTCTCGTGTAGCCGTAGCATTTTAATCCATCCGCATACGCCATTCCGATCTCATAGATTGTTCCGCTATCCGCTTCGGAGCCGCGGTAAGCCTCCAAGTCGGCGATGATGACCGTAGTCTCCTTCATGATCATTTTCAGATCCTCAAAAATGCTGTCTGCCCGCTTCTGAAGATCCGGATTTCCCATATCCAGCGGATGCTCGTTGGGAAGCGTAACGCCGAAGCCAAGACTCTCCGCCCTCCGTCTCATTGCATTTAAAATGTCCGGGCCGCCCTTATAGAAACACTCGGGTCCCGCTATATAGATCTTTTCTTTTTCAAACATACGCAAACCTCCCGCTTAAGCCAGCACAAGCTTCATGAGAAGCTTTAAGAATCTTTCGTAATCGGCGCTCTCTCCGATTTCCACAACCGGCAGCGATTCCCATACGAAATGGTGTCTCCGGTCCAGAACCGTCATTCCCAGCGTCAAATCACTCTTCGTCTCAATACCCACATGCCCGGAAATGGTGTTTACCAGGGTAGCATCGATGGCGTATCCGACCGCCATACAGTCGATTACCGCACAGTACGCCTCAAAGCCTCTTTCATTTACAAAATGAACGGCCTGTAAGAAAAACTTTGCCTCCGGCTTGTCGCTCTCCTCCAGCATGCGGATATCTTCATCCGTCAAATTCACATCGAAATGAGTCGCCACATCGAGGCCCAGCGCCACCAGCTTCACACCGGAATTGTATACAATATCGGCCGCCTCCGGGTCCACATACACATTCCATTCGCTCTGCGGCGTATCACCTGTAGCATTGGTATACGCGTAACGGTTCAGACCGAACGCTCCGGATATCGCATAGATCCCGGCGATCATCTCTTTGATCTCAGGCGCCTTTTTCATGGCCATGGCCACATTGCTCATGGGGCCGGTGCAGAGGATGTAAATTTCTCCCGGATTTGCCTTTACCGTATCTATGATCAATTCCACCGCGTTCTTATCGCTCAGCGGCGTCACCGGATCGGGAAGGTTATTTTCCGCCTGACCGTCCTTCCCATGGGTAAACGGGTCCTTCGGGCACTTTCTCACCATCGGCTCCGGCATTCCCTTACCAACCGGGATATCCGTTCTTCCGATCAACTCCAGCACCTTCAGCGCATTTTTGCTGGTTACATCGACGCGGTAGTTTCCATTTACCGCTGTAATCGCCTTTACCTCCAAGGCGTCTGATTTACAAGCCATAATAATGGCCATGGAGTCGTCCATTCCCGGATCACAGTCCAGGATTATTTTCTTTTTATCCATTTTATTCTCCTCTTTTCTCAATCTGAGTGCTCCTGCGAGCTTCTTCCAGTTCCGGGAGCGTTTCTACGCATCCGCCTGAATCTTCACAAAGAATTCCCGGTTTCTCGGTCCGTCGAATTCCAGGAAATAGATGCCCTGGGAACCGCCGACCAGCAGCTTTCCCTCATGCACGATAAAATTCCCGGAAATGCCGAGAAGCGCCGACTTTACATGGCCCGCCGCATCCTGCGGGGTGTCGTGCTGGTGTTTGAAATCGATCCGGGTCGGCACCAGCCTGCGGATCTCCTCGTCCAGATCCAGGAACCCGTCCGGGTCCCATGGAGAAAATACCGCCAGACCCGCTGTGGAATGAGGATTATAAACGAGGCAGGTGCCCTCTTTTACTCCGCTTTCCTCCACCGCCTTCTTTACGTGTTCCGTGATATCGTAAACCTCATTGTATTTCGTCTTTATTTTAAAGTTTTTCAGCATTTTTCCATCCTCCGCTATTTCAAAACGATCTCATTATTCTGGACACAGAAGCCATTTTCGCAGAAGCTCCATGGTCCTTCACATCCGCGCCCATACTGCTCTCCCAACATGGCGGAGAGGTAACCGGCGAGAAGAGACATCGGGACGAACTGGGTCACCGGCATATTGACCGGATATTTGGGAGACGGCACGGTTACACAGGTTACGCCTTCCGCTCCGTCTCCATCGGTGATGACTAACATCGGCCGTCCCAGCTTCTTTCCGTAACGAATTACGTCCTTTGTCCTGCTGAGTCCCGGATTCGTGGTATTGGACACCACCACGGTGCCGATGTGTTCCGGATCCTTAGCGAAACAGTTCAGATGGAACCATTCCTCCGAGTTGATATGCATGGAATATTTCCCTGTGGCCTCCAGCATCTTCGCCTGGCCAAACCATGCCGCAGCGTAGTCGAAGCCCGCTCCTACAAAGTCAAAGCAGGGGAAATCCTTCCATTCTTCCGCCATCTTCGCACACGTTTCCGCCATCTGCGGCAGAAGCGCTTCCAGCAAATCTCCCTGATTTTTCATATCATAGCGGTAGTCCATGGCCTGATCCATGGTGTACATGCCCCGCACCTCACCGATACGGACAGCCAGCAGAAGGAGCGCCATCACGCTGACCATATAGCTTCTCGTTCCCGGCGCGCTCTCAAAGGGCGGAATATCCAGCTTCAGCACCTTATCCGAATTCTGGGCCAGTGGGGAAGTCAAATTTCCTGTGATCCCAAGGACGAAACAGTCATGGAATTTCGCACGCTGTACCGCCTCCGAGATCCGGGCAACCCGGCCTGAATTGCTGACCGCGATTACGAGGGGATTCTGGCAGTCCACGCCCATGTGGCGTTCACTGTAATACCGTCCGAAATCGATGGCTGTCACCACCTCAGCCTGAATACCTGTCAGCATCTCAAACACATGCTTCGTCGCCATACATGCCGCATAGGAATCGCCGCATCCCGTCAGCACCACACGCTGAATATTAAATATTTCCTGAAATGAAAGAACTTTCCTGGTCTTTACTTCCAGGTCCTCATACTGGCTCCGGATCAGCTCCGGGAGGCTCATCGCCTGTCTGCACATGGGGTTGTCATACTCTTTCGTTAACATTTCACTCATATCACTGCTTCTCCTCTGCCTTTTTCTCGTTCTTTTCCTGATCTAACCGGTTTAAGACCGCACAGCCCTCCAGTGCGATATCAATCGCAAACTCATGGCCGCCGCCCGCTTCAAACTTCTCTCCTGTGCAAAGATTATCCGCAACGGAACAGATAGAACCGCCCCTGCGTCCAAACAGCGCGGACAGCGTCACGATCGCCGCAGATTCCCGGTCGCCGTTCAGCACGCCGGCCCGGTTGTAGATTCCGGCTATTTCAATATTCCACGGCTGTAAGTATCCGCCAACCCCCGGTCTGCCGCCGCCCACAAAATCGCTGTCCACGGACAGGGTCACTCCCACATGGTATGGTGCTCCCAGCGTTTTGGCGGCTTCCACCATGGCGCCTACCACCTCATAGTGGCTGACCGCCGGATATCCTGCCGGTATGTACGCTTTCGTCATGGCCTCTTCCCTGACCACACCGCTGGCGATCACCACGTCTCCCGGTTTCACCTCATCGCCGATTCCGCCCGAACCGCCGACCCGCAGAAACGTTCCCGCGTCCGTATATTCCATAAAATCATATAAAATCAGTTCCATTTCCGGCGATCCGCTGCCGCCGCTGACCACGGTGATTTTCGCCCCTTTATACGTTCCGGTATAAGAGGTAAACATCCCGGAATTGCCGATCAGCTCCGCATTCTCCAGTCTGTCCGCAATCTTCTTCGCCGGGTCCACATCGTAGGCGCACAGGGGATCCCTCACCGTAATCAGGACAAAATCCCCCACCTTTTCGTGGTCAATCTGGGTAAGCGCTGGACGTCCTTTGATCATGAGCCCGCGCTCCGGCACATTTTTATAGTATTCATACTGCTCATGTATCCGTCTGATGGACGGTTTCTTTCTGATTTCCTCACTCTTCATTCGGGTTATTTCCTTTCATTGCTGCTAAAAGTCTCTGCGCGGCCTCCCGCTTCTCCATTCCAATCTCGTCCGGAACGCCGTACTGTTCCAGGCACATGGCGGCCGATATACTTCCCATCAGGCCGCACTCCTCCGGGGTATAGCCGCTGCACCACCCGTAAAGCACCGCGCCCGATGAACTGTTGCCGCCGCCTGTGGGATCCACCACATTTACGTGATCCACCGTGGGCACGTATACCACCTCTTCCGGCGTAATCATCACCGCCCCCTTGGAACCTCTGCGCAGAAAAATCAGCTTCAACTGATTCTGTCCGGCAAAAGGAGTGGGACCGCTCACATTTTCTCCAACTACACGAGGGGAACTCTCCAAATTCCGCTGTACAGCTTGAGTGGAACTGTCCATCCAGCTCCTGAATTTCCCAATTATCTCGTCCAAAGACTCTGTACCAAATAAATTCCGGGCCTCCGTTAAATTAATCGAAAAGATATCTACATTTCCGGCGATCCGTCTCACCTCTTCCAGGCATTCCGGACAGGTGGAATCGCTGGCAATCTCCCACATGACGGCGGCCGCCCGAGAGCGTGTCTGAAAACTGCTTTCCATCATGGGAAGAATCCCGTTCCAGAACTCCGGGGAGGTATTTTTAAAAATATAGATCCCCTTTGCCGTCTGAAAATATGGCTCCAGCTCTTTTGGCGTCACCTCGATCTTCCGGTAATGATCCGCCCCGTACAGGGCCGTCTCACTCCGCTCTCCGTCCTCAAAATATTGGATTACGTTGTAAGGCGTCTTCTCGTCCTTTTGGATCAGGCCATCCATGGAAATATGATTCTTCTTATACCATTCTCCAAACATTTCCGCATAGTCTTTTCCCACGCCCGTCACAGGCATAACGCTGTCGCACCAGAGCCGGATTCCGCACAGCGCATAGATCCCGGCTCCGCCCGCCTTCTTTTCCACTGTCTTTTTATCAGCAAACCTTATCTCATCCGTAACAACTGTCGATGCTATGATATAATCCATGTTCTGTCTCCTATTTGTAATGCAGCCGATTTCTTATGAAACAATAAAGCTGTCACACGTCATAGTTCCTTTCGAAATTGTAAATCCGGCTCCGCCGCCCGAGTAAGTGGCATCCGCCACCTCGATCAGCTTCTCCCCATTCACCGAGAATTCCAGCTTCTCCTGATGAGCCGCAAAGGTAAGCGTATATCCCACATCCTCCTGATAGGAGTATGGCACCTCCGCCAAAATCACCCGTTCCCGGTCCTTCTGTACGTATACCACGGCGCGGCTGTAATCCATGAGGGCGGCTCCATAGTACCGCTTATGGCCTCTGCTCCTCACCACCAGGCCTCCGGCCTCATGAAGGCTGTAGAAGACTGTCGATGACACGGTATAATCTTCCCATTCCCTGCTGCCAATCGTCACCAGACCATCTGCTTCCACATTGGATACACAGTAGGTATGTTTGAAATCTGCCGCAAACTGAACCGCGGAGCTGGCAAAGCTGGCCAGCCAAAGCGGATTCGTATTCCAGATGGAGGTCATCAGCATACCTCTCTGTGCGAAGTCCGTGGGCGCTCCCTTCCAGTCGATGCTGTAGATGACCACGTCCCCGTCGAAACGTTTCCTGCCCGCAACCTCATATCCCAGTTTAAAGATGGACATGCCCTTCGTATCCGGCACGGTCCACTCAAATGACTTTTTCGTTTCATCCAGCAGAACCGCATCTCCGTACATGGCTCTGACCTGATTTTCAATATCGTAATAGAGAATATACGGACGCAGAGTCACTGCCTCCTGTGAACCGGTGCGGGGAGAACCAGCCAAGCCCGCCTCCGTCACCACCTTCTGAGAGGAGTAAAGCGTCGGAGACGCCACGGTAGAAAAGTTCTGCGCCAGCTTCGAGAAATCGATAAATGTCTGGGTGGAAACGTCCGCGGTCACTCCGTCCGCCACGTGGCGGCAGCGGATCAGCAGGCCGTTCTCCTCCGATATTTCATTGTAATTGGAAAGCTCGATGCACGCCTGACTGCCGTGGTCGTAGTCACATGCTGCAAAGCCCTGAAGAGAACCGGGGTATTCGAAGGTGTACCGTTTATCCGATACGGAAACCGATTCCCCGTGCAGTGCGGCCGCAGCCTGAAGCACCTTTTTACTCTCTATCACCGCATCGGAGACAACAGACCCGCCATCCGAGGTAACGACATACATCAGATCGGCCAACCGCGCCC
>OCAS01000242.1_pt1 | contig 54413 bp, 66 predicted proteins | sample 1550751 | NCBI WGS metagenome assembly OCAS01 (sample SAMEA2580301, study PRJEB22360) | human gut metagenome | biome: human gut; feature: human-associated habitat; material: faeces | place: Denmark | collected 2008/2010
TAATATTATATTAATAGAAAACAGAAAGGAAATGAATGCATGAAAAAGATTATCAGCCGCTGTCCCGTGTGCAGGAATGACCTGGCCGTCACAAGGCTCAAATGTAACTCCTGCAATACCATCATTGAAAATAATTTCAGACTCAGCAAATTTGATTATCTTTCAGACGAAGATCTGTACTTTACAGAGACCTTTATCCGCTGCAGGGGAAATATCAAAGAGGTTGAGAAGGCGCTCGGCATATCCTATCCCACGGTCCGGTCCAAACTGGACACAGTGATCAAAGAACTCGGTTATGAATCAGCTCCCGATGAACAGTCGGTTCAAAAAGAAGAATATCTCCCCTGACTCGGATTATGTCTATATGTGCGAAAACAGCACGATTTATGGGACAAAATTCCATAGAAAGCCTGAGAGCAGAGGAAAGATTTTAGTCAATGACATTTCCTCCTGCTTCTTATCCGAGCCTATGAATGTCTCTGATTATGATATGCTGTTCGGCGGTATTCAGAAAAATTTAGGTCCTGCCGGTTTGGTAATTGCCATCATCAGAAAGGATTTGATTTCCGAAACGGTTTTGCCCGGCACACCTACTATGCTGCGATACAAAACGCATGCGGATAAAGGCTCTATGTATCACACACCGCCGACCTATAACATTTACATTGTCGGCAAGGTGATTAAATGGATTCAGTCTCTTGGCGGCTCGGAAGCATTTGAAAAAAGCAAAGGACAGTATGAATAATAGAGGGCTTTTCGCGTAAATAATATTTCGGTGTTTTACGGAATATTCAAAAACTTTCCGAAATGTATTGTCAAACATTTGTTCTTGAGGAGGTCATTTATGTTCAGAGAAATGCGAAGAAAGAAACAAGCCTTGCCTGCGGAGGAAGTGTCAGCGATCCTTCGTCGGGGAACTTCCGGGGTATTGGCTCTGTCTGGGGACGATGATTACCCCTATGCTGTACCCATCAGTTATGTGTTCGATGGCGCAAAACTATACTTTCACTGTGCCAAAGGCGGCCACAAACTGGACGCTATACAGCGCAGTTCTAAGGCATCCTTCTGCGTCATCGACCAAGACCAGATCGTACCGGAAAAATACACTACCTATTTCAGAAGCGTCATTGCCTTTGGAGAGATCCGCATCATTGAGGATGAGAAAGAGAAGCTGACGGCAATTGAGAAGCTGGCGAAAAAATATTCGCCGGATGGAGATGCCGCCGGCCGCCGGAAGGAAATCGACCGGGAGTGGAAAACGCTGTGTATGCTTGAAATGTGCATCGACCACATGACAGGAAAAGAAGCTATTGAGCTGGTGAAAAACCGGCAGGGAAATAACTAAATCAAACAAAGATAAAATCAACCCGCCGGGGTTCCTTTTATTGTGTAGTAGGCCAGCGTTACACAAAACGCTGGCCTAATTTTTAAAGTAAGTACGCCGATTTTTCAGCGTCCTTTGATAAAATATTCTGTTGTTACATTCCCATTATCGGCTTGTTTGGCTCCTGTTCGAGACTGTCTGCCAAATCAAAAGCCGGAACAAGGATCAGATTGTATCTCGCTTTTATATAGTGCTTGTAAAAGGCTCTTTGCAGATCCGACAGATATGGTGTGGAATCTATGAATTCACTAATTACTTCCATATCAATCCGGTGAACAATCCGTTTGACTGCCTCACTGCAGCTTTCATATTCCGCACTCATTAGGAAGTCACGGTAGTTAATTTTTCTGTCGTTCTGCTTTATGGCAGAGGTCGGATACAGATAAATTCTCGGATGCAGCGCGTCCTCGTTTGACAGCACTTCATTCATGATCTTCTCATCCGCCTGCGGCAAAAGACAGCTTCCACAACCGTAAATAGGTGCTATGCTTGATTCTCCCGTTTTTTCATCAAACAGGAATCCCCAATTTCCGTTATGACGGTCGAAGTTTCCAAGTAAGGCATCTACAACAAATACATCCCAAAAGTGCCATTCCAACACCTCCGGCGAAATGTACTGCTGCTTTCCAATCGTATCAAGTATATCTTCAAGCTCTGTTCCCGTACCATTTGAATCTGATTCCAGAATCGTATTCTTAATGGAACAGAAATCAAAAAATCTATTTCCGTCTGCTGTAAAGTCCTTACAGGCGCAGACAATCTTCTCCCTGCCGCCAACCTTAAATGTGCCAAGCATGGTTTCGTGTGCTCTTACACCGATCAGATTTTTCTCAGCCATCCGTCATCATTTCCTTAAAGATATTTTGCTCTCAGATAATCGGCATGCTCCTTTGTAATCACGCCGTCGTTAATCTCAGCAATATTGATACTGCCATAGAGTTCTCCCCACAGGCAGTCGAGCAGCGGAGATTTGTTTTTCAACCCGTCCTTGTATGCGTCCAGATCATGTTGCAGATATCCGGGCAGCCCGTATTCATAAGAGCGTTCCTTTCATATCTCCAACTATTTTCCATTAACCATTTCTGTACAGCGGTCTTTTCCTGATTTTCAATATCCACAATGTCCACAGCAAGTCGCAGCTGATGTTCGCTGGTACTGGGAACTGCAACAACTTTCCCGACCTCGGTTCTGGCATTCTCTTCAGAATAGCCCTGGGCAATCAATCCGTTGAGTTGGTTATTAAGCAACCTCTGTGCTCATCCACGGAAAGTCCGTTTTGCAGCTGCGTTAAAGTTATCTCATAGCCTTCTGGCAGGGGATTCCAAGGATTGACTAAAAGCAAGTTCCAATCAGATGGAGCATCCAGGCTATCACTGATTGATCGATTGAATGTTGCCACAATTATTGCAAGAAGGCTGGCCATAAGAAGGACTGCTATACCAAAAACAGCCCGTGCGTTCCTTCTGTGCCTTCTTCGATGTCTTATACGGGGAACACAACTTGTCCCGACTCGCATAAAAAATCACTTCTTTACTTTTGAAGATCACTTTGCAAGGTTGGTAAGTGTATCACCTGTAATACGATATACTGTCCAATCAGACATGGGTTCTGCTCCTAAAGAAAGGTAAAAATCAATGCTTGATCTATTCCAGTCAAGGCACCACCATTCTAATCGGCCGCAACCCCGTTCAACAGCAATGGCCGCCAGTCTTTTCAGAATTGCTTTTCCATATCCTTTTCCTCTGCATTCTGGCTTTACATACAAATCTTCAAGGTAAATTCCGGCTCTACCCAAGAAAGTAGAGAAATTGTGAAAGAAAAGAGCAAAGCCAACTTCTTTTCCGTTTACTACAGCGAAAATCACTTCTGCCTTTTGTTTGTCAAAAATCCATTCCTCCAATGTTTCTTCATCAGCAACGACTTCGTTAAGCATTTTTTCATAATCAGCAAGTTCTTTGATAAATTGCAAAATCAATGCTGTGTCTTCTCGTTTAGCATATCTAAAATCTAAGTCTTCAGTATACACAGCGAATCACTCCTCTCTGTATTTCCAGTTCAGCATTTTTACCAGATACGAAACGGTATGACAGCTTTCATAATGATGGCAAAAACTGCCCCTGCTCCTATCATACCTGCTGTTTCCTTAGTAGATCTGCGTAAAGCAATCACGCCAATCACCAGCATTAAAAGCTCAAGCCCCGAACTGATATCTACATAAAACATTCCATAGCTGAATGCACAGTTCAGCAATATCCCTGTAACCCCGGAGGACAGGAGTAAAGCAATCCACCCTGTACCTTTTGCATACCAACACAAAATGCGAGAAAAAGGGATAACACTGTAAATGTAATCCAGACAATGGCATAGCTTTTCGGAAAAAATCCTGCTATAAAATTGCTGTACCAATAGTAGCTTGATACCATTCCCGCAAAAAGGCAAAAACATTGATACCGGCTCTAATAGGCGTTGTGCTATAAACGGCAATGCACACAGCAATAACAATCCATGGTGCAAATTCCCCAAGAAAATTATGCAGATCCACTGCAAACTCCTTCATTGCTTGCTCCTATGTTTGATGCCTTTAGAAATGACACTGTTCGTTTATATGTTTCTGTAATCTAAATACTCCAAAAATCTTTTTACTGCAAGAGAAGCGTTTTTTCTATCTCTCATTGCAATCCCCAATTTTCTAAAGGATGGCACATCAAGCTCTTTTGTAATGATACGATACGCCGTTCTTCTCAAAATGAGCTCCGGCAAAATGCTGATACCAAGCCCTTTTTCTACCATCGACATTACGGCGTAATCATCAACCGTTATGAAATGAATGTTGGGGGAAATTCCACAGCGGTCAAAGATTTCCGATATTTCTGCCTTTTCTCCTTTTTCAAGTAACATAAAAGGATATTCCGCCAATGCAGAAACAGGAAATTTATCAAGACTTCCCATCGGATGATTTCCGGGAAGAACCACAAGCAGTTTGTCTTGCTCCAAGAACTCTGTTTCCAAATCGGAGTGTGTTGGAACTCTTGTAAAGCCAATATCCACTCTACCCTCATTAACCCACTCCTCAATATCGGCATAGTGACCGATCAGCAACTCATAGTTGATATTCGGGTACTTCTTTTGAAACTCAGCTATGATATTCGGCAGCCAATGAGTTGCAATGCTCGAAATTGTTCCAATGCGAATAAGACCCGATTGGAGTCCATTTAGGTCATCTACCTCCATTTGCAGCTTCATATATTCCTCGCAAACATTTCTTGCGTATGGGAGCAGTTTTGTTCCATCGGAGGTAAGCTTTACACCGGTTCGGTTACGCTCCAGTAAGGACACCTTCCATTCTTTTTCCAAATCACCAATCATTCGGCTGATACCCGATTGAGAATAGTTCAGTATTTCTGCCGCCCTCGTAAAACTCCCACACTCTACTGTTTTTATAAATGCCATATATTTTAGGATTCTCATATCCATCATGCCACCTCCTGTTATGCGTTTTTGTAATTTTAAGCATGAAAAACATTCGTTTTTCAGATGTATATTATTATGATATACTCTATAGGTACTAAAATCAAGATAAAGAGGTTCAGCCTATGTTTTATGTTAGCGATATTCAAACAGACAAACCTTCAAAAATGGAAACACCGCTTCAAGAAAAAGTGTATACTACGCTTTTGAAGTTAAACATTCCATTTGAGCGAGTGGATACAGACGAAGCAATTACTATGGAAGATTGCGTTGCGATAGAAGAAAAGTTGGATATGAAAATGGTAAAAACTTTATTTCTATGTAACAGGCAACAGACATCATTTTATCTGTTTGTTACTTGTGGGGATAAGCCATTTCGCTCCAAAGAGTTTAGTGCGGCTCTTGGAGTTTCACGCCTCTCTTTTACTCCTGCTGAAAAAATGGACGAAATGCTCGGCACAAAAATCGGCGCGGCAACAGTATTTAGTGCCTTGCTTGATAACGCAAAAGATGTGCAGTTTGTCTTTGACAAAGAAGTTCTGAAAGAAGAATATTACGGATGCAGTGATGGTACAACTACGGGTTATATGAAAATTAAGACAGAAGATGTTTTGCATAAATTTATGCCTTTCACAAAACATACCGTACTGTTTGTAGAGGTGTGAATAATGGGACTGTATCAAAACCGTATCGTAGTCAAGGTTGGTACATCTACCTTGACAAATGATGTCGGGAAAAGCGACTTACGAGCAATGGACAACCTTGCCCGTGTTCTATCCGATATACAAAATATGGGTTATGAGGTTATACTCGTTTCATCAGGAGCGATTGCCGTTGGGTGCAACAAGCTCGGTATGAGAACCAAGCTACAAGCCGCCGAATTGGCAACAGCGCAAGGTATTGATACTATCATTACAAACGGAAAAAACACCGAAGCAATTTATAATATTGTAAAAGGTTTTGGCGCCGGAACATTATTCAAAGGAAAACAGAGATGATGAAAAAAGCATTTTTTAAGTATATATTTGCTTTGCTGCTTTTCGGCTCAAACGGAATTGTGGCGAGCAATATTCATTTATCAAGCTATGAAATCGTGTTTTGGAGAACACTTATCGGCAGCTTACTTTTGATTGGGATTTTCTTTGTTACAAGACAAAAGATTACCTTTGCGAAAGAAAAAAATGATACTCTGTTTATCGTTTTTTCGGGTATAACAATGGGAACAAGTTGGATGTTTCTTTATGAAGCATACAACCAAATCGGTGTAAGTTTGGCTTCACTTTCCTATTATTGCGGTCCAGTCATCGTAATGGGATTGTCTCCCATACTGTTCAAGGAGAAGCTGACCGCATATAAAATTGCCGGATTTATTGCTGTACTTATTGGAATTTTCTTGGTAAACAGAACAGTGTCGGGAGAGAATCTCAATGCCTTTGGAATATTCTGTGGAATTATGTCTGCTATTATGTATTCCTTTATAGTAATACTCAACAAGAAATCTAAAAAGGTGCAAGGTCTTGAAAACGCAACCATTCAGCTTTTAATGAGTTTTCTAACAGTCGCAATCTCCGGATATTTGGAACCGCTTTCGGCAATAATTCTTGCAACACTCATACTCGGAGAAACAATGCGGCCATTACAAATGATCGGGGCAGTTTTGATTATCGGCGGGGCAGTTTTCGGGGAATATTATAATTCCCATTTATAATTTTATTTATCACAAATATCATTAGATTCATTTTATCGGATGCCGGATAACCGTTTTCATCTTTTCCGGAGCCTCTTTTTCGGGTCTGATAAATAGCAGCCGCCCGTCTGCCATATCATTTGCATACCCATTCTCACCAAGGAACGCATCCAGTACAGCCACTGTTTCCGGCTCAGTATCATAGGACCCTATGTGCATAATCTGAACACACAAGCCTTTGTCAATCGTCAAACACTCAGCGATGGAGCAGTCTATCCCTTGGCAAATAAGAATCAACTAAGCATTTGAATGGCAGAAACGGCCTGCTACATTTGAATGGAATCCTATCAGAGGGAAAGATTACTACTATACCCGCATTGTCCGGGACTTGACGCGAAAAATAGGGACAGGCATCTATCCGGCAGGAACTTATTTACCCTATGAAGCACAGCTGGCAAAACAATATGGTGTGTCTGCCTATACGGTCGCTGCCTATACGGCGCCGCAATTTAGTGAGGATGATTTAGAGCAACTGGCTGTTCATATCATGAAGCCAGGGATCGCTCTCACGAATTTATTTCAAATGATATTAAAACACCTGTCACTGGAACCATTACACGTTATCTGGTATGAATGCAGCCAAATCACAGAATGGGGGTTTTATTTCGCTTTTTATCCCCAAGGAGGTGATGTAATTGTACAGCTCAATGACATCACAAGGAGGGCATATCATTGTCTGCGTGCAGGGAAAAGCACAGAGTTTGCCGAGAATCTGGCCGACTGTTACCGCCTGATTTTAACTTCAGTTCAGGCGCATATGGTTGAGAAACACCATTTTACCGAGGCTTTATCTGTACAGGTCCCTGACAGAGATTCCTTAAAATAAGATGCAATCAGTTGGAATGTGGAAAATAAACACATTCCAACTATTTTTCTGACGGTGTTTGCCGTTCTGATTGTCAGTTTGCCGCTGAGCGGAATAAGTCTTAATCATTTCGATGTTTGCTCAACCAATTCATAGCACATATCGTGAGTATCGAACTCCCAAGGGACAATATATCTTCATTAAACACAACGCCTTGATTATGCATGGGTTTACCATACGCTTCATTTTCCTGGTTGATACCGGCGCCTAATAATAAATAGGCAATGGGCACCTGATAGCTAAAGGAAGCAAAGTCTTCGCTGCCCATACCTCCCTGAGGCAATATCCTGACTTGCTGAGGGGCAATGAATTGCTTAATGTAATCGCAAAACTCATAGATCATCTCATCGTTGTTTATCAGAGGCGGCGCACTGGATAATTCCGTTACAACTGCCCTTCCTCTGAAGGATTGGGCACACAGATTTGAAATTTCTTGAATTCTTTCAAAAATTCTATCCCCTGTTTCTTTATTTTTGTAACGGATTGTTCCCTCTAAAACGACTTTTTCAGGAATAATATTGGGAGTTTGCCCACCGGCAAATTTACCAATCGTTAATACACAAGGGTCTTGCGCCGCCACTTCTCTCGCTGCAATTTCCTGTAACGACAGGTAAATATGTGCCGCAATATTAATTGGATCAACCCCATTTTCAGGCATCGCTCCGTGACAGCCCACGCCGCTTACTTCAATGCGAAACAAAGTGCAGCCAGCCATGAAATGGCCAAGACCACACAGCACCATATTGCTCGGCGTACCAGAGTTTACATGAAGCGCCATGGCTGCATCTACCTTTGGATTTTCCAAAACCCCTCCCTGAATCACAGCCTTCGCCCCGGTAAAACCTTCTTCATCCTCCTGAAATAATAATTTTACTTTTCCCTGAAGCCGGTTTTGATACTTTTTAAGCAATTTTGCAGCACCTAACAGCATGGCGGTATGCATATCATGACCACAGCCATGCATAGCTCCGTTTACACTTTTAAAGTCTAAATCAGTTTCTTCCTTAATGGCTAAGCCGTCCATATCTGCTCTAAGCAGCATAGTTTTACCGGGGAGTTCACCGCTGATTGTTGCCACAATTGAGCTATTGGCAATGTCCTGGGGTTCATATCCATACGCAATTAGCTTCTCTTTCACAAATGCTTTGGTATATTGCAGCTGTATCCCAACCTCAGCATTTTGATGTATTTCTCTTCTGATTTTTACCAACTCTGGCTGTAATAATTTTGCTTGCTGATAGATTTCATTCATAGCAATTCCTTTCCATTATATTATTCTAACCCAGCTCTTCTCTATATTAAAAGCCTTACATGCCATTTATCTTCCTGACGGTGTTTGCCGTTCGGATTGTCAGTTTGCCGCTGATATTCGCACTTGCCGTCTCCCTCCACCAGTTTGTCTTTTGATAATCCTTCCGGCTGAAAGACCAGAATACCGCTTCCTTATAATTCTGAATCTTTTCCAAACCCTCCCTGGGTTCTCCGATCTCGTCCCACACTTCAGCAAATGTAGTCGGAGGCATAATAAAAATCAGATTATCATAGATTTCCTTATTTTCATCACCCCACCAGTCAGGCGCGTGTTGCAAAATATCTTCGAGCTCCTCTTTTGATATGACGAAAACCGGAATATCCAGACCAAACCACTTTTTTATCGTTGTTTCAATCCGGTCTGTAAGGCTCACTATATTCTCTTCATCACTTGAAAAAATCACATTGCCACTGTTCAGATAGGTCTTAACCGCTCCGAACCCAAGCTCCTCAAAAGCTTTCTTCAGTTCAGCCATCGGAACTTTATTTTTTCCACTTATATTGACTCCACGCAAAAGCGCAATATATCTCGTTGCTTCCTAACTGCTGAAGTTTTTCTTGTATATTGTCCGTTCCCTTTATGCCTATCATGGGAATAGATATGTTTTCTCGCAAAAGCTGGTGAAAAATTTTTTCTATAAATAGTCCCATACCATTGATTTCTGCATCATTGTCCGATGTTGTTTCGACACCACAATTTGGAGAACGATTTGCCCCAATAATACCGATAACTTCAAATCCATATTTTTTATATTCCATGATATGTTGCACTACATAATCAGCCAGGCAACAAAAACAACCTTTTTACTTCTACCATCATTGAACATAGTATATACTCTCACAAATTTTAATTATTAACCCGAAAGTCAGTGTATGATTTGTTCCAATCACCTTTACCAATTTCCATTGTGGAACTGTACCGTCATCGCCCTAATACTCATCCATTGAAATAATCTTATCTTTCCTAGTCATTGGTATTTTCTATTGCTTTCAAATTTTTTGCCCTCTCTTGCGCTGTATTACCTAATTTTTCATAGGCACAGATGCCGTCTTTCCAATTTTTCAGATTGCGAAGTCTTGCTCCGTGATCACCATGCTCTGGATCATCAAACAGGTCTCTGAGCTTTTGGCAGGGCATATCTGAGCATTCCCCACAATGTTCAAGCCCCTTTTCAATACAGCATATCGCTTTATCGCACTTACCCCAAAACATAATTCCTCTATTGGCTTTGCAGCCCTTACACCCGATTTTATCTTTCCATTCACACACGCCGCAATATGTACCACAAAAGGCTATCATTTTTTTATTTATCATCGAGAACTTCCCTTTACTATTTATCTATTAGCATTTCCAAAGCATCTTCTATTGTGACACATTTCGCATATCTTTTAGAACATTTATATACTCATAATAATCAACATCTCTGCACTCCTGTCAAACTGATTCGTCATTTCTTACTTCTCGATTGAAATAAACGGAGGAAAGGTATCAGAGCTATCGTTACGCCGCATAGTTTTTGAGTCCACATCAAAACACTTGCCGTTGTATTCATAGTGTAGCTTATTAGCTTTAACATAAAAACAATGTTCTGATTGAAATGCAACGGGCTTAAAATGCCCTTCTTGTATCGGCTGATCCCGATACAAGACTTGATCTTCCGATAACTTCAGCACATCATTTTCAAGACGCACATCATAAATTCCACTTACGATAGCCTCTGCTGCCACATTTTTCCCTGAAGCTGAAATGAAACGAAAACAGCCAGTCAAACTATTCGTGCTTTTTCGCTCCGCCAGTTCAAATCGGAACAGGGATACACCACTGAAATCTTTTCGCAATTTTTCCCGTTCTCCATCCTTTCCCATGAGCCATATCTTCTCATTAGATACAATAAACATATCCAACTGAAATCCACTCTGAGAATATTTTAGATTAGAGAAAGATATTGAATCAAAGTAAACGCCCTGTAACACACCATTTTCAAGTTCGTAAACTAATTCCTTTGTAGACAGCGTTTTGCCATCCACATTCGCTTCAATGAAGTTGATGATTTCTTTCATTAGCACCCGACCATCCTTTCAATTTGAAATACACCTTTTCCACCAAGAACGCATAAAAGCAACTTAAAATTTTCAAGCTTCACAACTTCTGATTTTCTTTCCCGCTCAGCTATACAGCAGCTTTACTAAATCCACGCCAACCTCTATGATATGCCCATCCCTTTCGTTTTTTTGTTTTGGTCAATTTATAGACGAACTGAAAGTTATCGCATTACACAAAGTGTTTTCGTACCATCGCCGAGTAATTGTCATATTGCTGAAAACCATACCGTTCATAAAATGGAATCGTTTTCGGGTCAGACGGCATGACCTTTACATACAAAAGACTTTCAAAGCAGCTCATAATCTGTTTCATCAATTCATCTTCAATATGTAGCCCTTGATATGCAGGGTCTACCAAAAGTTAATGTAAAAAAGCAACCGTTTCCCCATCATCCAATGCACGAACAAGTATTGCGTTCCTCCCATTCGGATTTCCTTATTTCATTTTTTCTTAACACTCACCTGATTATTACCCTTTATATCAACTTTAGCAGTTCTGTATGTATATATCCGTTTGTAGCTGCTACGCTGCTGCCCTTTTTCGGGTCAAGCGGTTTCCCCGTAAAATCAGTCATTTGACCGCCAGCTTCCTGAATCAACAGCATACCGGCAGCATAGTCCCAGGGATTCAGGTAAATCTCGAAATATCCCCCTTGTCTGCCACAGGCGGTATATGCCAGTTCCAGAGCGGCAGAACCAATCCTGCGGACATCCTGGCACTGACCGAACACCCTGCGGAACCGGGCAAAGTTTTCATCGGCCAGCTCTCTTTTTGCTGTTCCCAATCCAATCATCGTGTCGGATAGTTTTTCTGCGTTTGATACATGTATGGGCTGTCCATTTAAGAAGCTGCCCTTGCCTTTAACCGCTGAAAACACTTCTTCATGGAAGGGATCATACACGATCCCCATAACAATTTCCCCCTGGCGGCAAAGGGCTAAAGATACAGCACTGTGCTGATAATCGTGCATAAGGTTTGTAGTCCCGTCAACCGGGTCTAAAATCCAAAAGCTATCCGCATCTATCTCCTGCAATCCGGTTTCTTCTCCAAGAAACTGAATATCCGGTGCAAGGGCAAACAGTTCCTTCTTTAAGAAATTTTGCACGGCAATATCTACCTGCGTTACATAGTCTGCAAGACCCTTTTCTTTCACATGAGCAGCCATTTCACGGTTCTTTATGAGCCCCGCTCAGAAAACCGATAACTCCAATTTCCCATTCAAATTCTTCAGCATACCATTTTTTCATTTTGCATCCCCGTTTTAGTACATATTGAAAAACAGTTCTCTAAATTCTTTCTCCGAAAGTCTTAACTCTGTTTCGTTATAATAAGGAGCACCATCTCTGATTCCGAATTCAAGAGCAGTAGGTCCGTCTAAGTAGTAAGCTTTATATGCGTAGTCAATCGCTTCTGCCTGTCGAACATAATCTACTAAAGCCTTTGCTGCATTTCTGGATTTTTCGTCCGACATACCGCCAACTGCAAGACCTGAGCCTGCACAGTAAATATCTAAGTAAACTTCTTCCGCTTCTTCCGATGTCGCCAGAATACAGTATGAAAAAAGATTCTCCATATTTTCCGTTTCATAAATTGGTTGACCAAATAGCGCTTTGATTTTACCGCATATGAGCGGAAATTGATTTCCATAATTTGAAAAGTCTTCAATAAAATTATATAGTTTACTGCTATCTGTTAATTTTTTCATGCTTTTCACTGATTGAAATGTGTATGGCATTTTATCCTCCTCTGCTTTAGAGCATATTTGAAAATTTTATGTTTTTCTCTAGTTATTCAGAAATTTTGTTAAATCCTCAATAGAAGCATCCATCTTCACAGAGAGTTCTTCCATAGACATTCCGGCATTCAGAAAACGCTTGACCACCATTTTCATATCCCCACCAACCCCTATGAGATGCTCGTCCAGATCTCTGTTGTGTTACTCACCGACAAACCTGAATTAATTTATACAACAATTTCCGATTTATCGTTCAAACTTCATAGGTATATATCTCATACCATCGGATAATTGCTCCGTGTCTATGTCGGTAAAGCCCAATTTACGATAAACAGGAACGGCATATGGCGAAGAATTTACCGTGATAATTTCACTGGAGCTATTTTCTAAAAGATATTCCCAAAGTTTCCTCCCAATTCCTTGTTTATGATACTGCGCTTTGACAAAAAAACAGCATATATGCTTTCTATTTTCGTTTGTAGCTATAACACCCTTTAGCTCTTTATTATCATAAGCACCCCAAAATTCCAATGTTTTAATTATTTCTTTATTGTCAATAAAACTTTTAAATGATTGGATTCCTACATCAGAATAATCAGGAGCTTCAAATTGCATAAATGTTGTCCAAATCAGATTAATAACATCAGAAATCCGAGTATCATCTATTCTTTCAATTCGTATTTGTCTTATTATACAGTATTTCAGTTCAGAAGTATAGCAGTGCATATATACTTCAAAGGAACTTTGCCTACAGTCCAAAGCATGCGTAAAAGAATACTATAATTGATTCAGTTTTTAAACTTTAACATATGTGTTCGTCATTTCTGTATCTGAGTATAATCTATACCTCTCTACCTTTTATGGCAGAGCTAGCACAAAAAAGACTTATCTGCTTTTATACAAATAAGTCTTTTCTACATTTAAGGTCTATTTATCACTTTAAAGAGCTGCTAGCTTTTCTAAAATCTCAGACTATCAAACCATACTTTTATTTCATTTTCACTCACATTTACATCAAATCTCTTACCATCCTTTAGTATCGCACCCGGACAGGAGGACTCCAATTCAGCGTTGGTATTGCCCATCCCGCTGCTTCCAGATGTTGCCACTGGAATAATAATCTTGTCATTCCAATCATACTGTTCCAAAAACGTATTAATAATTGTAGGAGCAACGTACCACCAGATGGGAAAAGCAAGAATCAGAATTTTGATATTTTCTATATCCTCCAGTTTATTAGCAACCTTCGGTCTGAATGACTTATCATTCATCTCCACACTGCTCCGGCTATTTTTATTCATCCAATCAAGATCCGCAGAGGTATATGGTATTTCCGGACAAATTTCATGCAAATCCCCACCTACTACGTTCGCAATTTTCTTTGCCAGTTTTGCAGTTGTTCGTGTTGCTGAAAAATATGCTACTAATATTTCACTCATAATTCTAACCTCCTGTTTCATATAATAAATTAACGATTTTTCGCTCACATCTCGGCAGTTCTCACACTGTCTCATCTATACAAACGCTATACACATTTTTTTCTATCATCTGTGTATGCTGTAATAAATACTTATATAATTATAACACAATACACACGATACACCATCATAAACAATACTGCATTTTAGGATATCCAAGAAAAATGAAATCATAGTTTCCAATTTCCGCACTTTGATCAGCGATTGCGGGCCGATAGCTCTGATCGCTCATCTCCACAGAACTGCGGGACTTTTTGTCCGTCCAGTTCAAATCATCTTTTGTATACGGAACTTCCGGCTTAATTTCGTAAATATCTGCATGTGCCGCTTCTGCCAGCGCCTGGGCGGCCTTTTTTGTTGTACCTGTTGCCGAAAAATAGGCAACTAATATTTTTTTATTCATTGTATCCCTTCTTTCTGGTCATTACCTGATAAAATTTGTCCGTTTGAATGCTTCCTTCTCAGGCAATCCATATGCTTCCCTTCCGAGAGCAATGCTTTTCATAAGGAAAGCCATATTTTTCGCCAGAGTTCTCATCGTCTGCAGTCCTTCTTCATCCTGGCCGGCCTCACCGGGCTCTCTGCCGTGTATGCTGTTCCAGTATTGGCTGGATGCAACTGGCATCCCTGTAATCGTAAAATATTTGTTCAGCTGGTCAAACGTGGCGGATAAGCCTCCGCGTCTTGCTGCCACAGCACATGCACCGACCTTCATGGTCTTATCAAATTGTGTGCTGTAAAACAGCCGATCAAGAAAGGCACTCAGTGTAGCATTTGCCGAAGCATAATAGACCGGACTGGCTACCACCAGACCATCACATTCTTCGAATTTCGGTGCTGTCTCATTGACGATATCATTAAATACACATTTCCCTTTTTCCACACAGGAATTACAGGCCACACATCCTCTGATATCCTTGCTTCCTACTTGGACTATCTCAGTTTTAATGCTTTCTTCCAAAAATATCTTTTCCATTTCATGCAGTGCCACATATGTATTCCCCCTTGAGTGAGGACTCCCATTGATCATTAATACCTTCATAATGAAACCTCCTTTTATTATAGGATACTCCCTAGAGTCAACTCCATGTCAAGAATTTTTTGCCCCATAAATTACCACACTCATTTTATCGAACACATGTTTCCTTACCGTATCAGCTGTGCTATACTCAAGTCAGAAAGGAGTGTCGTATTTATGGAGAAATCAATCTATGCATGTATTGATCTGAAAAGCTTTTATGCTTCAGTGGAAGCTGCCGAACGGAAACTCGACCCATTTAAAGAAAACCTCGTGGTCGCCGATCCGTCCAGAGGCCGGGGTGCCATATGCCTCGCCGTCACGCCGGCCCTGAAATCTCTTGGAATCAAAAACCGCTGCCGTCTTTTTGAAATTCCGGAAACTGTGACATATATCACTGCAAAGCCGCGGATGAAGCTCTATATGGAATATTCCGCCCGGATCTACTCCATTTATTTAAAATATGTCAGCAAAGAAGATATTCATGTTTATTCCATTGACGAATGCTTCCTGGATTTCACGCCTTATCTGCATACGTATGGAAAAACTCCGAAAGAAATGGCGGTCATGCTGACGGATGCAGTCCGCAGAGAAACCGGAATCTGTGCCACGGCAGGCATCGGCACAAACCTGTTTCTGGCAAAGGTCGCTCTGGATATCACCGCAAAGCATTCTCCGGATCATATCGGTTATCTGGATGAAAAAGAATTTAAGAGGACCATCTGGCATCACCGCCCAATCACAGATATATGGAATATCGGAAAAGGCATCGCCGCCAGGCTCAGCCGTTATGGCATTTACGATCTTTACGGGACAGCACATATGGATGAAAAGCTTCTCTATAAAGAATTCGGTGTCAATGCAGAGTTTCTGATCGACCATGCCCACGGGAGGGAGCCGTGTACCATAAAAGAAATTCATGATTATGAGTCTAAAAGCCACTCTGTTTCCCAAAGCCAGATCCTCTTTGAAGATTATTCTTATGACAATGCTCTTCTAGTCCTCAAAGAGATGACAGATGCACTGGCTCTGGAACTCAGGAGCCGTCATCTGACAACCGATTCCATTTCCATGTCCGTCGCATACTCCAAAAGAGAACTCTCTCCGTCCGGCGGCACCAGGAAACTTTCGGAGCGGACCGATTCCTATCGGGAACTCTCCCATGAATTTGAACGTTTCTTTCACCAGACTGTGCAGAGGGGCATTCCCATCCGCAAAATCTCTGTCGGTGCAAATCATGTGGAGGAGACTTCCTTCCGGCAGCTTCATCTGTTTTCGGATATGGAAAAAGCTGAAAAGGAACAGCATCTGCAGGATGCCGTCCTTTCCATTAAGCATCGGTTCGGAAAAAATGCCGTGGTGCGGGGAATGAGCCTGTATGAAAAAGCAACTGGCAGAAAACGCAATACTTTAATCGGAGGCCACAATGAAAGCTGACCGGGCAAGACACTTTCTTCCGTTTGCCGCTTTAAGAGGTTTTGATGAAATGCTCCGCGAGATAGAAAAGCAGTCAGTTCCAAAAAAAGAATTGACGGAAGAGGAATTAAGACTTTTAAATCAAAAAATAAAATCGATTGGCAAAGGATCGAATATATGCATTGTTCATTACGAAAAAAGTGCATATGCAGAGACAAAAGGAAAAGTATCTTTTATTGATCCGGTATTCCGCAGAATCTTCGTCGGAGAAAAAAGTATTTCTTTTGACGATATCCAGAGTATATCCGATTAATAGCTGCAAAAGCATATTATTTCTCCTTTTTGCTGAATTTGACTGCTCCAAAAATCAGCCAGCCAATGCCAATCAGGGTAATGCCGAGCAGCTCAGCCTGTGTCAATCCCTGTGCTTTTCCTTTACATTTTATGTAATTTCCGATTTTTTGTATATCCATAACTGCCTCCTTGATACTGTTTATTGTGCCTTAGATTTTTATGAAATACTATCTACCTGTGGTAGAATTCCGGCAGATAAAAGAGAAAAAGAATGTGAAGTCCTTTAAACCTTACACATTCTTCTTCATGGCCGATATTATTTTGCCTTTATCAGATTCCTTCAAAGATATCCAAGATTTCCTGCTTTGATTTCGCATGGGCTATCTTATCCACATTGGCAAGGTCGGAACATGTGACTGCGATCTTGCCGAGCATTTCAATATGTTCGTCATTTTTCCCTGCAATCCCTATGATCACATAAGCAGTCTGTCCGTCATAGTCCACTCCGTCCGGAACTTGCAGCAGTGAGATTCCGGAAGACTTGATCCTCTCCTCTGACTTGCAGATACCGTGCGGAATTCCGACATGATTTCCAATATAAGTGCAAGCTGCCTCCTCACGTTTCAGCATATCTTCCAGGTATTCCGGCTGAACATAACCATTTTCAATCAGTACGCCGCCTGCTGCCCTGATTGCATCTTCTTTTGAATCCAGTTTTACATTGAGACGAATATTATTTTCATTAAATACTTTATTGTCTGCCATTTTATTTCCTCCAATTTTAAATTTAGTTGTTGCTTATATATAGATTATATAAACTCTGTTTCCAAAAATCCATTTGTTCCAGTGCTGTATTTATCAAAAATAAATTTGACAAAGTTATCACTGTCACGACAGGCCATGTTCCAAAAAGCAGCCTTCGTCATGAGAATATATTACGCCTACCGACTGTAAGTACGCATATATAATCGTTGTCCCCACAAACTTCATGCCTCTTTTCCTGAGGTCCTCGGATACGGCATCCGACAGTTCGGAGCAGGCCATTCCTTTTTCAAAGATTACTTTTCCATCCGTCCAGTGCCAGATATAGTTTGAAAAAGAGCCGTATTCTCTCTGTATCTCCCGGAATATCTCTGCATTGTTTACCGCCGCTCTGATTTTCAGCTTATTGCGGATAATCCCCGGATTCTGCTGAAGTTTCAGCAGCTTGTCTTCCGTATAAGCACATACTTTTTCTAAATCAAAATCGTCAAAAGCCTCACGGAATGCCTCCCGTTTGTTCAGCACACATTCCCATGACAGCCCCGCCTGAAAGGATTCCAGGACCAGCATCTCAAATAATCTGTGATCATCATATACCGGGACCCCCCATTCCTCATCATGATAACGGATATAAAGCTCATTCTTTGGATTTGCCCATGTACATCTCTGTTTCTTATCCGGCCATTCCATAAAATCTTCTCCTTTAAAGAGCAGTTCCCTTTTGGGGAACAAACAACTGTGACATATCTGCCCCTTCATGCTCAAGCAGTTTTATTTTGGCGGCAATGCCCCCTGCATATCCCGTCAGGCTTCCATTAGACCCAACTACCCGGTGGCAGGGAATGATAATAGAAATGGGATTATGACCGACCGCCCCTCCGACTGCCTGGGCAGACATTCGTGCTCTGCCCGTCTTTGCAGCCATCTTCCCGGCAATTTCGCCGTAGCTCATCACTTTTCCATAGGGAATCTCACGCAGAATTTCCCACACGCCCTGCCTGAATTCCCCGCCTTTCGGACATAAAGGAAGCTCAGAAATGGAAGGCTTTTCCCCAGCAAAATACCGGTCCAGCCAGTCTTCTACTGTTTTAAACACGAAAAGATCATCTTTTTTCTCCATATCTCCTGAGAGCGTTCCTCCAAAATATTTCTGTCCTTCCATCCAAAGACCCACAATATTATCGCCGTCTGAGGCAATGGTCAGCATCCCTAAAGGTGACTGATACTCTATAAAAAAATACATGTTTTCCTCCGATACAGAACTTTTTATCGCTCAGGCTTGTATATTCCGTAATTTCCTCTCCCGGTGCTCTTCACTTTATATAGAGCAGTGTCTGCATTTTGGTAAAGTTCCTGAAAAATCTCCCCGTCACAGGGATAAAATACCACTCCCATGCTGAAGGATACCTCCCCTTTATCCGCATATTTGCGACGCAGCAGATAACAGAGCATATTGTTTCTCGGAATCACATCATCCTCGGACCCAATGTTTCTCAATAAGACCATAAATTCGTCTCCGCCCATTCGGCCGCACAGATCGCTTTCTCTCAAAAAAACCTTAAATAATCCATGGAGCCTCTCGTCTGGCCTCTGTAATAATGAATCAGCAGCGAATCACGGTCAAAAAAGTCAGAGAACCGCTCAGCATCTGCACAGATAGTCAGGCGGAATATCTCCGGCTTCTTCATCAAAGAGATCTTTCGTCATGTTATATTCATAAAATCTGATGGTTTTTCCTTCCCATGATTTCCCCATACTTTCATTTTTCTGCCGATAAAAATAGGACTGTATCTGTTATGTACGATTCAAACTCAGTGAATCCAGCAGATTCAAAAAATAATTGAAGTTCTCTTTGGCTGTACACCCTCACATCACCTTTTTTTGAAAAGGGAAATACCAGCGTGTTGGCAAGACACCGCACCAGAGGAGAAAAAAACGGTTCAGCAATAAAAACTTTACCATTTACCTTTAATACCCGCAAACATTCATCGGCAAAGGTCTGGGGATTTTCAAAATGATGGAACGCGCAGGATACCGTAATAACATCCATACTCTCATTTTCAAAACCGAGAGGCGCACAGGGGCCAACCGTAAATGTACAGGCCGGGTATCTTTCTCTGGCAGACGCAATCATATTTTCAGCAATATCTACACCAAAGGCATTAACTCTCGCCTTTTTTGAGAGTTCTCCAAGCAGATATCCATTGCCGCAAGCGACGTCCAGAACATTGTCTCCATCTCTGAGCACCGCCTTTTTTATAATCTCTTGTTTATGAGATCTTGTCAACCATTGCTTGATTAAATAATTCTGATTTTTCTGTCTGCCAATCAGAAAGTTTTCAATCACGCAAACTCAGCGATCACTATCTCATTTCCATCAATATCACTTAAACGGACCTCGTAAGTTCCATTTCTGTATAGAGCTCAATAAGTTCCTTTGCCTGCTCAGAAAATATGTTTGTGCAGTAGTATCCTGTTAGCATCTTCTCACCTCATCATATTTATCAGTTTCAAATATACGTTACTGTTTTCAGCAGTGAATACATCCTCATATCGATGACTTTACCATTTTTCACGGCGTTATTTCTCAATGTTCCCTCATATTGAAAACCGGCTTTTTCGAGTACCCGGCATGATGCGGCATTGTATGCAAACGGCTCAGCATAGATTCGAATAATATCACTCTTGTCAAAGACATATGTACAAATTTGTTTTACAGCTTCGGTCATTATTCCTTTGCCCCAGTATTCTTCTGCTATACAATAGCCCAACTCACCAGTCTGTCTGTGTATGTTCTCTTGACGGAACACTCCAATACTGCCGATCACTTTGTTGCCTGCTGTGACAGCAAAAGCAAAAGTTTTATCTTCGTCTGCAGAAAGCACCTCCGTTATATATGCTGTTCCATCCTTCTCAGTGTAAGGGTAAGGCAGCCCATCCCGAAGATTATTTTGTATTTTTGTATTAGACAGAGCCGCCGCTAAATCTCTTGCGTCCGATAACTCCCACTTTCTTATTTTACACATCATTTTTTATCTGCCTCCTTGATAATTAACAGTGTAATAATTAAGACAGTTATTTATACGATTTTCACCTTTTACTCTACTTTAAATTCAAAGTATTGAATCTGTCAAGACAAAATCAACAGTAAGTTTCAAGTGTGGAGTCTATTTTTAAGAACAAAGTGGGCAAACCCGCTTCAACGCCCCAACCCCTCACTCTTTGAGGGGCTTGACAACTTTGCGTGCCTGATGCAATTTGCCGCAGGCAAATAATTTCCTTACGCATCTGTGCACAACCCGCGGAGCGTTTTTATTTCATAGGGAAGGTCGTAGAACTTTCCTATGAAATAAATAAAAGGGATCGTTGCAAAAATAACGATCCCTTTATCCAGTCTACACTGATAATGGTAACTCAATCACTCTCGGATTAGTTTCCCAATGTAGTAGCCAACTTTCTTATTTCTCAACAACTGGTGGTATACATTGATGATACGGTTCTCGCGGTGTTGCTACAGAACGTGCGCCCGCCGGGCGCACAACGAAAGAAAGCCCGAACCGTAAAGTTTTCGAGCTTTCTTTATATAATTACTTCAATGTCGGCCAGTATTCCTTATTAGCTTCCATCAAATCGTCTAATATCTCTTTTGCCACTTTCATGCTTGGAACAGTCTTATTCAGGGTAAAGGCTTCCAGTACTTTCTGATAGGAACCCTCGATACAGCCCTCTACTAAGAGTTTTTCACAGTTTAACTGCTGCATCATCATTCCTTGCTGGAATAGCGGGATATTATCCTGTGCGATGACTTCCGGGCCTTTCTTACCGATGTAGGCAGGTACTTCTACCATAGCATCGTAAGGCATGTTGGGGATAGCTCCCTTGTTTTCGGTGATGACCAGAAAACGCGCTTTGGTGTCGTTTTTCAATGCGATAGCCAAATCGGCAATCCAATCACCATGACTGCCTGCATAGAATACTGTTTCGTCAATCTCGCCGGAAGCCAGATATTTGTCGATACCGTCGAACAGATTCTTTTCACGAGTCTCCATAACCTCGTTGGCACGGGTATGATTAGGATCGGAATGTTCCACAAACTCTTTCTGCTGCAGATAGTAGTTTAAGTAAGTGTTAGGCAGAGTGTCCGGGAAATTCTTCATGATTTCGTACACACCCTTCCATACATAGTACCAGCTGCCTTTGGCGTGGCGATTTGTTTTATTGTCGTTGCTCTTACCAGCTAAAGCTGCCTTATCTTTTAAATACGCAGACGGCAGCAGGATTTCCTGCTCCATGATATAGTCTCTGATCTTAGGCATCATATCCTCGCCCTTGTATTCGATGCCCGTAAACCAGCCAAAGTGATTCAGTCCATAATAGTCATAAACAATGTTATGTTTATCTTTAATGTTCAGAGCGGCAGCAACCATATCAATGATAGCAATAGGCATGTCGCAGATATTAATAATGCGAGCATCAGGACGAAGCTTACGGCAGGCTTCCGATACGACGGAAGCCGGATTGGAGTAGTTCAAAATCCAGTAGGTTGGTTTTGCATATTTTTCGGCATCATCAATTACCTGAATCATAGGGAAGATTGTACGCATACCATAAGCCAAGCCGCCGCAGCCGCAGGTCTCCTGACCCACACAGCCGTGACGAAGAGGGATTTTTTCATCCAACTCACGCATTGCATATTTTCCTACGCGCATCTGTGCAAAAATGAAATCAGCATCTTTATAAGCTTCTTCTGCGTCATAGGTGATTGTCAGTTTAATACCGCATTTTAAATCCTCATCCAGAATCCAACGAACCAAAATGCCAACCTTATCCTGACGTTTTTTATCTAAATCAAACAGACGGATCTCATCTACCTCCAGCTCATTCTTGCGAAGAGCGATGGATTTTACAATACCCGGTGTAAAGGTACTGCCGCCGCCAACAATTGTAATGATCATATGCTTTTCCTCCTTAAAAATATTAATTTACATTTTTTCTAATGCGTCCTCTACCTGACCGCGAACAGCCGCTACCTGCATGCCCAGAATAATCTGGAGATCCTTTCCACTGCGCTTGATACCGCTGTTCTTTACTTTATTAATCAGGGTTTCATTAATCAGGGATTCATCCTTTACAACCACTCTTAAACGGGTGAAGCAGTTTTCCAGTGAATCAATATTGCTTTTGCCTCCCAGACCATTGATCAGGCTGACGACATCATCCGCTGCGTTGGAAGCGCCAACAGACGGTGCTGCTTTTTCTGCAATATTTTCCACCTCGCGGCCAGGAGTTCTTAAATTCAGTTTCTTAATTAAGAAAGTGAACAGGAAATAGTAAATTACGCTGACTGCGATACCCATAACCAATAACATAGGCCAGTTAGTCTTTTCCACGCCCAGTACCAGATTGGAAATTATAATGTTGACAATACCGCCGCTGGTAGAAGCCGGGATACTCAATACTTTTAACAATACCAGATTGATACCGCTGATTACAGAATGAATCAGGAATAAAACCGGCGCTGCAAAGACGAATAAATAGTCAATAGGTTCGGTAATTGCAGACAATACTGCTGTCAGCATCAAAGGCAGAATGAGCGCCCTGGTCTTTTCTTTATTTTTTTTAAATGCAGTAGTAATAAATGCCAGGGCGATGCCAATATAAGGGAACAGGTTGTTAAAGGTGTAGCTGTTAAAATAGGTAGAGTCTGAGAAAGCCCCAGGCATATTCATCTCTGCTACACGGATAGGATATGCACCTGCTATGATGGTATTGCCCTGTGCCAATGTGCCGCCCACATCAGTAAACTGGAAAGGTGCATATACCAGATGGTGCAGACCGGTAGGAACTAACAGCTTATTTAACAGACCGTATACAAACAGGCCTACATTGCCGCTGCTTACGATCATGCCGGATACTGCACTGATTGCAGACTGCACTAACGGCCATACGAAGGTCATGAGAAAGCCCACGCCGATAGCAGCAGGAATCATCAATAAGAACGGGAAGCGCACGCCGGAGAACATGGAGAAGTATCCTTTGAACTGCTTACCACCAAACTTATTGAACAGATATCCGGTGAGGCAGCCCATCAAAATACCGCCAAATACACCGGTGTCCAGTACCTGAATGCCCATTACCTCAGCCTGACCTGTACCGTACAGACCAAGCGTACCCGGCTCTGCAATCTTGCCAAAAAAATTTAAAGTAATGTTGTTAGCATTTAAAAATATGAAGAAGCCCATCAGGCCGATTAAAGAAGCATGACCTTTGTCTTTCTTTGCCATAGCGCCTGCAATGCCGACACAGAAAATAATGCTTAAGTTATTGATCAGATACATCAATGTGCTATAAATCAAGTTACCAATTAACCGGAAAGGCGCTGCCTGTAAAAAAGTCAGCTTTTCCGTAATCGTTGTGTTGGTCAATAAAATACCAAGAATCAGAATCGTACCAGCTACCCCCAGATACATCATAGGCTGTACAATTGACTTTGAAAATACTTCCAAAGAACTTTTGATTTTTTCTTTCATTCTTGAACTCCTTCATTTGAAATCAATGTAATAATGTGATAAATCAGATATCTTTTTTCTGAATCCGTCACTTTTTTATGATAGCTCTTTTGTATATAATCTCCTATCCTCTCCACACACTGAAAGGCTTCTGGATATTCCTGCTGCGCCAGCTGAAATACAGATACATCTTCCAGTTGTTTGCCATCCTTGTCCAGCACCCTTCTGGCAAAAAACTGCAGATGCCGCATAAATCGTTCGTATAATAGGGAATCATGATTGAGTACCACTCCATAATGATTCTGCACGATCCTTATAATTTCGCTGATTAGCTGGAGACTTACAATCAGTTGGTCTGCCCGCTGGTTTAAGTTGGCATTTACGATATGTAACGTAATAAACCCCATTTCATCTTCGGAAATATGAATACCCATATGCTTATCAATGATTTTTGCTGCTTCTTTAGAAAGAGCGAATTCTTTTTTATAAAACTGCTTGATCTCCATAAGCAGGGGATTCTGGAACACCACTTTATTCTTTTCCCGCTCTAAGGACATGCTGATGTGGTCTGTGAGTGTGATATAAATATTGTCATCCAGATTTAAATCCGATTTTTCCCGAAGCATGGCTACGATTTCTTCTGCAATAGACAGATAAATGATTGGGATTTCCTGCACCAACTTAGCCAGCCGGTTTCCGATGCTTTTTTCAGCCAGAGTAAAAACTTTTTCAATCCGGTCTTCTTCAAGGAACTCACCGGCTTTTTTGCCAAAGGCCAGACCTTTTCCTATGACGATCATTTCCTCGCTTTTTTGATCTTCCACCATTACTACGTTGTTATTGTAAATTCTTTTAATCCTCATAAGAATTCCTTTCCATCAGCCAAGCCACAAAAGTTTTTCCTGTGGCATAACCTGTCCGATGTCCCTTTTATGCAAAATACCAAGTTCGCTGCTATCCGGCAGTAGCACCATGGTAGTAGCCTCGTAACCGCTGCTTTTAATTTTGTCCATATCAAAGGTGATCAGAAACTGACCCTTTTCCACCCGGTCACCCTGCTGCACCAGCGCTTCAAAACCGTCTCCGCCCATTTCCACTGTGTCAATGCCGATATGCAGAATTACATTAATACCGTTATCTCCTGCAATGGCTATGGCGTGATTGGTGGGAAAAAGCGCTTCTACCATGCCGCTCATAGGGGCGTAAAGCTTGCCCTCTGCCGGGATAATGGCCAATCCGTCACCCATGGATTTCTTCGCAAAAGCTTCGTCATTCACCGTTTCTAACGGGATGACTTCACCCATTAAAGGGCTGCCAAGTTCTTTTGACGGCTTTACCAATTCCGTGAGTGTACTTTCCGATTTCCCCATGATACGTGATAAAATACCCATAATATAACCTCCCTTCTGGAATTTCCTGCTTGTTCTGATTGCTGGCAGTGCTTGATTCATTTTTTGCGCAGCAAAAAAACAGGCTTAACCAAAATCATTAAATAACAATAAACGTTATTGAAAGATTTTGGTTAAGCCTGCTTACACAGTAACATTCCGCTTTTCTTTACAAGTATATGATATCAAAACACAAATTTTTTGTCAATGTTATTTTAAAAAAATGTTTGTATAAAATGAGCTTTGATATGACAATAAAATTAGAGTGGACACCATGCCGATAGGCCCTTCGGAAATAAATATTTTCTAAGACAAAAGGGACCCTTGTTTTCACAATGTCCCTTTCTGTCCAGTCTACACTTTCCTTCCTACTTAAACATCAAGCAATCTTTTCATTGATAAGTTAGGTAATAAATCCTACCCAATCTCTGACCCATGTATTACCCAAAATAACGCGATATTTTATGATAATCTATGATAGTCTGCATTACTTGTAAAAAGTTCGGAAATCTCAGTAAACCCGTTATTCTACACTGATAATGGCAGTCTAATTACAAACGGATTAGTTTCCCATCTGCTTTGCCACTTCCTCAGCAAAGTTCTCTTCTTTCTTTTCGATTCCTTCGCCTGTCTCAAAACGGATGAATCCTTTAATGGCAATCTTCGCAGAATTAGCTTTTGCTACTTCTTCTACATATTTTCCAACAGCCTGTTTTCCGTCTTCAGCCTTTACATAAGTCTGATCTAACAGACAAACTTCTTTTAATTCTTTGTTCAGACGTCCGATGATCATCTTCTCGATGATGTTGTCCGGCTTGTCCGGATTTTCATTCTTAGCCTGAGCTTTTAAGATTTCTGTTTCATGATCGATGTAATCTTTAGAAACTTCATCTCTGCTTGTATATTTCGGCATAATAGCAGCTACCTGCATAGCTACGTTTTTACCCATCTCTTTGATCTCGTCGTTGACAACATCTGTCTCAACTTCTACTAATACGCCGATCTTTCCGCCTGCATGAATATAAGAAGCAACAAATCCGGCTGCTGATTCCATCTGTGCAAATCTACGGATATTTAAGTTCTCACCGATGATTGCAATTTTTCCGTCTAATACTTCTTTTACAGTTTTTCCTGCTTCTGCTTTAGATTCTTCTGCAAGGAAAGCTTCGATATCTGCCGCACCTGTTGTGAGAGCCTGATCTGCAACCTCTGCAACATAAGTCTGGAACTGCTCGTTCTTAGCAACGAAGTCAGTCTCAGAGTTTACTTCCACAATAGCAGCTTTCTTTCCGTCATCAGAGAGTTTAGTAGCAACTAATCCTTCTGCCGCAATACGTCCGGCTTTCTTTTCAGCCTTTGCAAGTCCCTGCTCTCTTAAGTGCTCAACTGCTGCTTCCATATTTCCATCGGTAGCGTTTAATGCCTTTTTACAGTCCATCATTCCGGCACCGGTTTTTTCTCTTAATTCTTTTACCATTCCTGCTGTAATAGCCATGATTTTTCCTCCAAATAAATCTTATTCTTCTGCAGCTTCCTCTTCTGCTTCCACATCAGCAGCATCCATTCCCTGGTTTGCTTCTACAACAGCATCAGCCATTGCGGATGTGATCAATTTAACTGCACGGATTGCATCATCGTTTCCTGGGATGATGTATTCTAAATCTTCAGGATCACTGTTTGTATCTGCAATACCTACCAGAGGAATTCCCAATGTGTGTGCTTCCTGAACACAGATATTTTCTTTTTTAGGATCTACGATGAAGATCATATCCGGAATTTCTTTCATCTCCTCGATTCCGCCTAAGTTCTTCTGTAATTTATCCATTTCTTTTCTAAGTTCTAATACTTCTTTCTTTGGAAGAACTTCAAATGTTCCGTCTTCTTCCATCTTTTTGATCTTCTTTAAACGGTCGATACGGCTTCTGATTGTCTTGAAGTTTGTGAGCATTCCACCTAACCATCTCTGGTTTACATAGAACATTCCGCAGCGCTCTGCTTCTGTCTTTATAGAATCCTGAGCCTGTTTCTTTGTTCCCACAAATAAGATCTTTCCGCCTTCTGCAACACATTCTTTTACTGCGTTGTATGCATCGTCTACCATGCCTACGGATTTCTGAAGGTCGATGATGTGGATTCCGTTACGCTCTGTGTATATATACGGAGCCATTTTAGGATTCCATCTTCTTGTCTGATGTCCGAAGTGAACACCTGCTTCTAATAACTGTTTCATTGAAATAACGCTCATAAAAAATCTCCTTTGGTTATGCTTCCACCATTGTCATTATCCCGGCAAACCTCTCGGCACCTACCGAAATTCCAACGGCGTGTTTATTTTTACCTTTGACAGTATAGCACATCTGTTTTACACAATGCAAGAAAAATTTCGCACTTCCGGCTTAGATACGCCCGGCCCGGTTTAATTCGCCAAAAATCAGGTCATTTACAACCTTGATATAAGTTCCTTTCATGCCGGAAGACCGGGACTCGATGACTCCCGCACTCTCCAGCTTTCTCAGTGCATTGACGATGACTGAACGGGTGATGCCGAAACGGTCGGCAATCTTGCTGGCAACCAAAATACCCTCGCTCCCGTTCAGCTCATCAAAAATATGATGAACCGCTTCCAGTTCCGTAAAGGAGAGAGTTCTGAAGGCAGATTCGATGATATTCTGCTTTCTGCGTTCACTCTCTATCTCTTCACTGACAGAACGCATCATTTCCAATCCAACGACTGTTGTTCCGTATTCAACCAATATAATATCATCAATCGTATAGTCATCTTCCATCCGGTACATAAACAGCGTGCCAAATCTCTCTCCTGCGATATCGATCGGGGAGATAATACCGCAGTAGCGGTGAATGTCTCTTTCAAAACCGAGTGTCTGGAGATTTACATTCTCCTTCGTGGATAATATCGTCAACAGACGCTCATTTAAATCCGTGTCAATATAATCCCCAATTTTGCCGCTGATCATCTCTTCGATAGGATCTATGTTCTCTGAATTTTGAATTCCTAAGATCTTTCCCTTTCTACTGATAACGATCACATTGGAATCCATAACCTCCATCAGAACCTGACAGATGTCATTGAAAACGACTTTTTGTGAATTGTTGTTATGCAGTAATTTATTTATCTTCCTGGTTTTATCTAATAATTGTACACTCATAGCTACTCCTTATTTTCCGTAACTTCTTCCTCTTTCGGCAGATCACATACATATCCGCAGTGTTCGTCTGAACAAACCAGTTTCTTTCCTTTTTCCACCATATACTTTCCGCAGCGCTCACACTTGACGGTAGAAGGCTTCTGCCATGACATAAATTCGCATTCCGGGTTATCCTCACATCCGTAGTATTTCCGACCCTTCTTGGTTTTCTTTAAGACGACTTCCTTTCCGCACAGCGGACATGGAACTCCGATCTTTTCAAAGTGAGGTTTTGTGTTTCGGCAGTCAGGGAATCCCGGACAGGCCAGAAACTTCCCATACGGCCCATATTTCACGACCATATTGCGTCCGCACTGGTCACAGACCACATCGGTCACTTCGTCCTCAATGGTTACCTGCTCCAGTTCTTTTTCTGCGGCCTCCACGGCTTCTTTAAGATCCGGATAGAAGTTTTCCACCACGGATTTCCAGTGGACCTTGCCTTCCTCCACCATATCCAAAAGCGCCTCCATCGTAGCGGTGAAATGCACATCCACGATAGACGGAAATGCCTTTTTCATCATGGTATTGACCGCTTCTCCCAGCTCCGTCATATACAGATTCTTCTTTTCCTTGACCACATACCTTCTGGCAATGATCGTAGATATGGTAGGAGCATACGTACTCGGCCGTCCAATACCCTGTTCTTCCAGGGTGCGGACAAGCGTTGCTTCCGTGTAGTGGGCCGGCGGCTGTGTAAAATGCTGTTTGTGGTCAAACTCTTTTAACTTCAGCTCCGTGGAAGTATCGATACTTTTCAGTATGACATTTCCTTTTGATTTCTCATTGTCGATGTTGTACACAGTCAAAAATCCGTCAAAAACGATCTTGGATGCGGAAGCATTGAAACGGTATCCGTTGGCGTCGATCTTTACGGATGTAGTCTCATACTTGGCTGCACTCATGCGGCTCGCCATAAACCGGTTCCAGATCAGCTGATAAAGCCTGAACTGGTCTCTGGAAAGCTGTTCTTTCAAGCTCGCCGGGGTGTTCTCGATGTAAGTGGGACGAATGGCTTCATGGGCGTCCTGTACATTTTTGTCGTCCTTTTTTGAAACTTGTCCGTTTCCGACAAAATCACTTCCGTAGGTTTCAGAGATGAACTCTCTGGCATTCTTATCTGCCTCTTCCGAAATCCTTGTGGAGTCTGTACGCAGGTAAGTGATCAATCCCACGGTGCCTTTTCCTTTGATGTCTACACCCTCATACAGCTGCTGAGCAATCCTCATGGTTTTTGCTGTCGGAAAATTCAGTTTGCTGGATGCATCCTGCTGCATCGTACTGGTCGTAAACGGAAGCGGGGCTTTCTTGATACGCTCCCCTGTCTTTACGCTGTCAACATGAAATTCGGCGCCTTCAAGTTCCGCAAGGATCTTGTTCAGCTGTTCTTCATTCTTGATCTCGATCTTCCCGTCTTTGTCTCCGGCAAACTTGGCCTCCAGGGGCTTTTTGCTCCCTTTCACATTCAGAAAAGCATCCAGTGACCAGTATTCTTCCGGTATGAAAGCGCTGATCTCTTCTTCCCGGTCACAGATCAGGCGGAGCGCCACAGACTGTACCCGGCCTGCGCTCAATCCCCTCTTGATCTTTGCCCATAAAAGAGGACTGATCTTATACCCGACAATCCGGTCTAAAACACGTCTTGCCTGCTGGGCATCCACCAGGTCCATGTCGATCTCTCTCGCATGCTTTAATGATTCCTTGACTGCATTCTTGGTGATCTCATTAAATGTGATACGGCTGCATTTTTTATTCTCAAGTTTCAACGCATAATAAAGATGCCATGAAATTGCTTCCCCTTCCCGGTCAGGGTCAGTCGCGAGATAAACTTTGTCGGCCTTTTTCACTTCTTTCCTCAATGCCGCCAATACTTCTCCCTTGCCCCGGATCGTAATATATTTTGGTTCAAAATTATGTTCCAGGTCGATTCCCATCGTACTCTTGGGGAGATCCCTCACATGACCGTTGGATGCAATGACCGTATAATTTTTCCCTAAAAATTTATTGATCGTCTTTGCTTTCGCTGGTGATTCTACAATTACTAAGTATTTTGGCATTTTTGCACCTCTTAATTATATTTTTATTATGTAATAATTTTTCAGTATTTCTTCTGCCAACCCCTGCCTCTGTAGATAGTATAAGGATGTCACAGCCTCTGTGACCGGCAGTTTTGCCTCCGAAGCTATCTGTTCCAGGCATTTAGGTTCCAAACTCAAAACATCATACACCATTTTTTCACCTCTAGCAAGTGAATTTTTATCAAATTGACAGACATTATGTGAAAATACTCTGAATTTTGGAAATTCATTTAAGATATCTTCGGGGCCGGAAACCAGCTTGGCGCCTTGCTGGATCAGGCGATGGCAGCCCCTTGATACATCACTCGTCACATTGCCCGGGAGTGCAAAAATTTCTTTGTTTTGTTCCAATCCGCAGTCCGCTGTGATCAGAGATCCACTTTTCTCTCTGGCCTCCACTACGAAAATTCCGTCGGAAAGGCCACTGATGATCCTGTTCCTCTGCGGAAAAAGAAAAGAAAGCGGCTCTACGCCGGGACCATACTCAGAATAGATCACACCCTGTTTCTCTACATCGGCGAACAGTTTTTTATGTGCTTTCGGATAAATCCGGTCAATCCCGCATCCCAGAACACCTGCCGTCGGTGCGCCTACATCCAGGGCTCCTCTGTGAGAAGCTCCGTCGATTCCCCTTGCCATGCCGCTGACGATCAAAACACCCCTCCTGGACAGCTCTTTTGCAAAATATCCTGCCATCTCTCTTCCATATAAAGTACAGGATCTGGCCCCTACTATTGCAATGACCAGCCTTGATTCCTGCGGCCTGCCTTTTCGGAAGATGCCAAACGGATAATCATAGATCTGTTTGAGCCGCTGTGGATAATCGGGTTCTTTCCATATAATATAGTCTGTTTTCTGCTTTTTTAGCTCCTCGTACTTCTTACAGATATAAGATTCATCTCTTGTCTCAAGAAAAAGCCGGTACTGTCTCTTGTTAAGAAATGGCTTTGCAGTCTCCGCATTAAGCTTCCTGAGTTCCTCCGGATGAATAATGGCAGAAAGGATCTCACCCTGCGTCTTTCGATTCATCTCAAGAAGCGACGTAAACCAGAACCACGAAATCTTTTCATTCATATCCCGCAGCCTCCGATAAAAACTCCATGTTGCGCAGAGACAGTGCCTCTATAAGATGTCCCTCCCCGATCTCGCTTTTCTGTTCCATTCCGGCAATCGTTTTTGCTGTCCTCACAATCTTATGAATACCCCGCATAGAAATATGATGTTTCTTTTGTTCTTCTTTTAAAATTCTTCGGCTTTCTTTGGACAACGGACAGATTTTTTCTAAGTCCTCTGCCTGTATCTGACCGTAATAAGAATACGGAGTATCCGAGAGTTCTCTCTGTTCCTCTCTGATATTTTCCAAAACCCTGCTGCGGATGGCAGCCGAATTTTCAGTCTCGGCGTCCATTTTCTTTGCCTCCTGTCCAACTGTGAGAATCAGATCAAAACGGTCCAGTATGGGCCCTGAAAGTCTGTGATAATAGGACCGCTTTTCACCCGCACTGCACCGGCATGCCTCCGGAGTAAAGCTGTTGCCGCATGGACATGGGTTCATGGCCGCTGCAAGTAAAAAGTCCGCAGGCATGGTATAGTCTCTCCCAAGCCTGTTTAAAATAATCTGCTTATCTTCCAGCGGCTGTCTCAGGGCTTCAATGCATTTGGCGTCAAACTGTGCCAGTTCATCCAGGAACAGGACACCTTTGTGGGCAAGTGTGATCTCTCCAACTTTTGGAACCGCTCCCCCACCGATCAGCGCTCCCCTGGATATGGAAGAATGAGGTTTTCGGAAAGGCGGACAAAAATCTTCTGCCTCCCGGTGGACACCGGCCGCCTGATACAGAGCCTGCACCTCCAGATATTCTTCCTCGGATAAACTGTTCATGATAGAAGAAATCCGTTCAAGCGCCATAGTCTTGCCACAACCTGGAGCTCCGATCAGAAGAATGTTATGCCTCCCGGTTACGGCGATTTCCAGAGCTCTTTTTAAGAAAGCCTGTCCTTTTATTTCTGAAAAATCATGACACTGGCTGTCAAGGATCATCCTTTTTTCCTTAAAATGATATGGAAGCACACACCCGCTTCTGAAATAGTCCACGGCATCGGAAAGATGTTTTACCGGAACCAGTTCCACATCTCTGATATGTACAAGGGATTCCATATCATCATAGGGAACCATAAATCGCCGGATGCCCTGCTTTCTCCCTTCCATGATGATGGGCAGGCACTGTCTGATCCCATGGACACTGCCGTCCAATCCCAGCTCTCCCAGGAGACAGATGGGCGGTTCTTTGTTAATTGGAATATAATTGAGACCGGCCATAACGGCCGCTGCGATGGGAAGATCAAATGCGGTTCCTGTCTTTCTGATGTCGGCAGGAGATAAATTGACGGTAATTTTCATAGGAGGGAGCGGACAGCCCAGAGCCCGCAGTGCGGATTCCACCCTGTGCCTGGATTCTTTTGCTTCATTAGAAAGGCGGCCTACCATAGTAAAGTATGGGAGACCGCTTCTTAGTTCCGCTTCGACCTGAATGATACAGCCTGCGGCGCCTGAAACAATGCCGCTTAACATCGAACAAAACATAAAGCCTCCTTCTTCTCCGGAAGCCTTTCAGCTAACAATATACTGTATCTTATCATATTTTCTATTTTTTTACAACTATTTCAGCAATTTTTTCAGTTCACTCATGAAGGTGTTCACATCTTTGAACTCTCTGTATATAGCGGCAAACCTTACATATGCCACCTCATTCAGTTCCTTCAGCTTGTCCATGACGATTTCTCCGATCAGGGAACTCTCCACCTCGCGCTGTCCGAGATTATAGATCTTTGTCTCGATCTCATCTACAATCTGATCTATCTGTCCCATGGATATAGGCAGCTTGTGGCAGGACTGTACGATACCCGCCTTGATCTTGGAGCGGTCATACATCTGTCTGGTCTTGTCCTTCTTGATCACAGACAGCGGTTCTGTCTCGATCTTTTCATAGGTCGTGAAACGCTTGCTGCAGTCGTCACACTGTCGTCTTCTCCGTATAGAGTTATTGTCTTCCGAATGTCTGGAATCAATGACTCTGGAATTTTCACTTCCGCAATAAGGGCACCTCATTTTTCTACCTCCCGGGCTATGCTTTTCTTTGTACTCTTTTGAGAGGCAGAACACGTCTGCCTCAAGACTTTCCATTCGTTAAAGGAAGTATATCATTTTTTCCAGATCACTTCAAACATTCTTTTTCATTAATATCCACCAATACAGTGTCACAGCCGATTCGAATGATCTTCTTATATGGAATATAATAAAACTCTCCTTTTGTAAAACATAGGATCTTTGTCGCTTTTGGAACGATCAGACATAAAATCTGACCTGACGCCAGGTCAAACTCCAGGTCGATTACACATCCCAGTTTATCTCCGGTCCGGCAGTTGATAACATCCTTTTCCCTCAACTCTAAAAACTTCATGAAACGCCACCCCAGAAAAATAGTTATAATAGTGTATGCCCCAGGAAATAAAATGTGTCAAAAAGGCTGTATCCTCCAGTCAGATACAGCCTAATGATCTTTATATAATTCACTTTATTATACAGTAATGATTTTTTTCGGACACTTCTTGGCACAGAGTCCGCAGTTGACACATTTCTCATAGTCTATATGAGCAATGTTATTTTCTACGGTAATCGCTCCAAGCTTACATTCTTTCGCACAGAGCCCGCAGCCGATACATCCGGCTTTGCACACGGACATGACGTCTTTTCCCTTGTCTTTAGAATTACACTGCACTAAATGCTTCTTGTCGTAAGGAACCAGTTCAATAAGTCCCTTCGGACAGATATCGGTACATTTTCCGCAGCCGATGCACGCTTCTTTGTCAACATACGCAATACCGTTGACGATGGAGATTGCATTCTCAGGGCACACCTGGGCGCAGCTTCCGAATCCCATACATCCGAAAGAGCATGCTTTGGGCCCCTCTCCGGGTACGTTTATGGCTTCCACACAGCTCATCTGTCCTGTATATTCGTATTTATTTGATGCTTTCTCACAGGTCCCCGCACACTTTACGAATGCCACCTGTTTTACGAAGTCACCGGCTTCCACACCCATGATGGCACCGATTTTTTCTGCCGCCGCAGGCCCGCCTACCGGACAGGCATTGACCGCAGCTTCTCCGTTCGCGATCGCTTTTGCAAGCCCGTCGCATCCGGCATATCCGCAGCCTCCGCAGTTATTTCCGGGAAGTTCTGCGCGGACTGCTACTTCTTTTTCATTGACCGGAACCTTAAACTTCTCAGAAGCGATTCCCAAAAGAATAGCAATGACCAAACCAATGCCTCCGACCACGACGGCCGCGAGGATAATTGCTGTAATATCCATTTTTGCTACCTCCCTATATGATTCCTGAGAATCCAAAGAAAGCGATAGCCATCAGCCCTGCCGTGACAAGAGTGATCGGCATTCCTTTGAAAGATTCCGGGATGTTGTTGTATTCTAATTTCTCGCGGATACCAGCCAGGATCACGATGGCGATGGTAAATCCGACAGCCACTCCAAATCCGTTGACTACACTGGTAATAAAGTTGTAATCATACTGAACGTTATTCAATGCAACACCGAGCACCGCACAGTTGGTAGTGATCAGCGGAAGATATACGCCTAAAGACTCATAAAGAGCCGGCATAGATTTCTTTAAAAACATTTCCACGAACTGAACCAATGCCGCAATGACAAGGATAAATGCGATCGTCTGAAGATATTCCAGATGAAACGGTACGAGTATGCCCGCATAAACGAAATAGGTAACCGCTGAGGCGATTGTGATGACGAAAATAACCGCAGCGCCCATTCCGCCGGCAGTTTCTACCTTCTTGGATACACCAAGGAAAGGACAAAGGCCTAGGAACTGGCTCAATACTACGTTATTAACTAATGCCGCACCGATTGCGACTAATAATAAATTTGACATTGTTCATCCCCCCTATTTGTCATCCACACTGTTATCGAAAAACCGGCTTCCACAGGCACCGTTTCCGCAGCTTGCACAGTCGCCGCAGCCGGAAGCCTGAGGCTCTCCTGCTTTTTTCGGTTTCTTGTTTCTTACCTTATTCTGAACTGCAACAAGGCAGGCCAGGACAAAGAATGCTCCGGGGGCCAGGATAAAGATCGTGATCGGCTCATAAGCAGCCGGCATGATCTTTGTGCCAAAGATCGTACCTGCACCGAGGAGTTCACGGAAAGCTCCGATCACAGTCAGTGCAATGGTAAATCCCAGTCCCATTCCGACACCGTCGAAGAAAGAGAGAACTGCCCCGTTCTTAGATGCAAAGGATTCTGCGCGTCCCAGGATGATACAGTTTACTACGATCAGAGGAATGTATATTCCAAGGCTTGCATTCAGTGACGGCACATATCCCTGCAAAAGGAACTGTACTACCGTTACCAGAGATGCAATGATAACAATATAGCCCGGAATACGGACCCTGTCAGGAATAATATTTCGCATGAGTCCAATGATCAGATTGGAAAACATTAACACGGCCGTAGTGGAAAGTCCCATTCCTGCCCCGTTGATGGCGGATGTGGTTACCGCGAGGGTAGGACACATACCGAGCATTAAGACGAAAGTAGGATTTTCTTTGACAATACCGTTGATTAAACGTTCTATCGGATTACTTTTCATCTCAATTACCTCCTTTCAATGTATCCATTAAAGCAACACAGCTGTTGACCCCGCTTGTTACCGCACGGCTGGTGATCGTGGCACCGCTGATGGCATCGACCTTTGCGTCGTCGTTCTTGCCGGAACCGTCTTTTACGACTTCAAACTGCTTCGCTTTTTTATCTTTGAAGTTACTCTTAAATTCATCTTCTTTTGCCTTCATACCAAGACCTGCGGTCTCACTGATCGTCAAAGTCTCATATCCGTTGACCGTACCGTCATTCTTGACACCGACGGAGAGGGTGATATCTCCGCCGTACCCGTCAGGGTTTGTCACGGAGAATACATATCCAAGACCTTTTCCGTCCTTATCTACTGCTTTGGCAATCTCACTGACCGTATTCTGGCCCAAATTCTTTGCCTTCAAAACTTTGTTTATCTCTTTTTTATTAAGCTTCACTGCCTCAAATCGATCTGCGTCTTTGAACACAGCCTTGTATGCTTCCTGTTTTGTCTTTTCTTCCTGCTTTGCAATCGGATCTTTGGTCACGTTGTAAACGAATCCAAGGATCAGTCCGGCAGCCAGAGTGATGATAAATAATTTAATACAGTCGTTTACTAAACTTTTATTCATTGTCTTTGCCTCCTTTTGCCTTCACAATTCCAAACGGAGTAGGAACCGTAATCTTTTCAATCAGAGGAACAACCAGGTTCGCAATGATAATAGAGTAAGAAACTCCCTCTGCCATCGGTCCGAACAGTCGGAAAATACCGGTCAGCAGTCCGCAGAGGACGCCGAAGATGATCTTTCCTCTGGAAGTGATCGGTGAAGTTACATAGTCCGTTGCCATGAAGATCGCACCGAGCATCAAACCGCCGGCAAAAATCTCAGATGCCATATAAGTAAGATCGAAGCCATGTCCTCCAAAAAGCAGTACGAAGACAGCCACCGTCGCCACATAGATGCATGGGATCAGCGGTGAGATGACTTTCTTTAATACCAGGTAGGCTCCTCCCAAGAGGAGCAGGACGGCGGATGTCTCTCCGATCGTTCCCGGGATAAATCCTGTAAAGACATTTCCGAGATCTACACTCTTTCCTGCCTTCAGCAGGGCAAGAGGAGTCGCAGTGGTGACACCGTCATATGTAAATGTAGTCATTCTTGCCGCAAAAGAGATCATCAGAAAACAGCGGGCTCCCAATGCCGGGTTCATAAAATTCTGCCCCAGGCCGCCGAAAACTTGTTTTACGACAATAATGGCAAAAAGGCCGCCGAGCACCGGCATCCAGAAAGGAACACCTGCCGGCAGGTTCAGCGCAAGCAGGAGTCCGGTCACAGCCGCGCTCAGATCGCTGACGGATACTTTTTGTTTCATTAGCTTCTGATATATATACTCAGCAGCCACACAGGTGACAATGGAGACCGCAATGGTCACAGCCGCAGATGCACCGAAGATATAGATACCAAAAACTGTGGCCGGGAGTAATGCAAGGATTACGTCCAGCATAATGCTTTGTGTTGAGCTTTTGTCCCTTACGTGCGGGTTTGCTGAAACACGATATAATGTTTCGTTCATATGTACCTCTCCTTTACTTCTTTCTACGATTTGCCAAGACCTGTTTGCGTCCTGTCTTCATTGACTGTGCCAGGTTTCTCTTCGCCGGACAGATAAAAGAACAGCATCCGCATTCCACACACTCATCTCCGTGGAGTGCCTCAAATGCTTCAAAGTTATTGTTATCTGCCAGTACGGACAGTCTCGCCGGCATTAACTTCTGAGGACAGACGCTGACACAGCGCCCGCAGTTGATACAGTTGCTCGGCTCTACGGCAGACACAGGGTCCTTTGTAAATGCAAGCAGAGAAGAAAATGTTTTGACAGCCGGAACGTCGGTAGTAAACATGGCCATTCCCATCATCGGACCTCCGGAGATCACCTTCTCAGGCTGTCCCTTAAATCCACCGGCCGCTTCGATCAGTTCGTTGACGTTGGTTCCCGTGCGGACTAAAAGGTTTTTAGGGCTCTCAACCGCATCTCCGGTCACCGTTACCACACGGCGGAACAAAGGTCTTCCCTCTTTTACCGCTTCCTTGACAGCAACAATCGTTGCCACGTTGTCCACAATACATCCTGCATCTGCCGGAAGCATACTGGAATTGATGGCTCTTCCCGTAGTCGCATAGATCAGGGAACGCTCCGCTCCCTGCGGATATTTTGTCTTTAACTCTGCAACCGAAATTCTTGCATCTCCTTTGACACAATCGCTGACTTTGGCAATGGCATCTTTTTTATTGTCTTCCACTGCGATGATTCCTTTTGCCTTCGGGAACAAGTCAAGAACAATGTTAAGACCTTCCACGAGGACTTCCGGAGTCTCCATCATGATCCTGTAATCTCCGGTTATGTAAGGCTCACACTCCGCACCATTGACAATGATGTACTCGATGGCATCCGGATCTTTCGGAGCCAGCTTCACATGAGTCGGGAAACCTGCCCCTCCGAGCCCGACGATTCCTGCGTCTTTGATCGCAGCGAGAACCTCGTCTCTGGTCATATCCTGATACGGCTTTGCTTTAAACTCCGCTTCTTTAAATTCTCCGTCGTTTTCTATTACAATTGCATTTACTTTTGCCCCGGCGGGAGTCACTCTCGGCTCGATTGCTTTCACCGTACCCGAAACAGAGCTGTAAATATTGGCAGACACAAAACCGCCTGCCTCTGCAATCTTCTGTCCCGCCAGTACCTGATCACCTTTTTGTACGATCGGTTTCGCAGGTGCCCCGATATGCTGGCCGACAGGTAAAACAACATCTCCTTTAGGCAGATATTCGGTGATCGGAGAATTTTTTGCGTATTCTTTCCCGTCATCCGGATGAACTCCGCCGCTAAATGTAAACAATGCCATTTTTAAGCCTTCCTTTCTCTTTTCTTTAATTTCCATATCTTTAATGATAAATTGTTTAGCATGCAAAATCAACTTTCGACATTTTTTTCACAAATGAAATCCCACAAAATAACACACATCTCACTAAAATCTTTTCATTCTTTTACTTTTTTCATCTTTTTGCACAGAAAAAGAAACAATAGTGCTTTCTATATGTGAATTAATTATCAATCTAAAAGGAGTCCCCGATCCTGAGAACTCCCTCTTTGAAGTTTTATCTAATGCCTGATCTGTCCATTGCCATAAATAATAAATTTGGTAGTCGTCAGCGCATCGAGTCCCATCGGTCCCCTTGCATGGATCTTTTGGGTGCTGATTCCGATCTCGGCTCCAAAGCCGAACTCGAATCCATCGGTAAATCTCGTGGAAGCATTTACGTAGACTGCAGCCGCATCGATCTTCTCCAGAAACTCCTGGGCATGGGAATAAGAATCTGTGACGATCGCCTCGGAATGTTTGGTATTGTAGCGGTTGATATGTTTTACCGCCTCATCAAAGCTGTCCACGACCTTTACCGAGATAACGGCATCCAGATATTCGGTTCCCCAGTCTTCTTCCGTCGCCCGGATAACCTGGTCACTGACTGCCATGACTCTCTCGTCTCCTCTGACCTGCACTCCCTTTTTCAGCAATGCCTCTACGACAGCCGGAAGATGGGTCTGTACAACATCTTTATGTATGACCAGAGACTCGCATGTATTGCAGGTTCCAAGCCTCTGAGTTTTTGCATTGACCACGATATCGACAGCCATTTGGGGATCTGCATACTCATCGATATAAGTATGGCAGTTTCCGGTTCCTGTCTCGATCACGGGAACCGTGCTGTTTTTCACGACACTCCGGATCAATCCGGCTCCGCCTCTTGGAATGAGGACATCAATATATTCATTCATCTGCATCATCTTTGTGGCAGTTTTCCGGCTGGTATCTTCCAGGAGCTGAATGCCGAATACCGGCATCTTTTTCTTGGCTAATGATTCCTGGAGAACTTTAGTAATCGCAAGATTAGAATGTATGGCGTCGCTTCCGCCGCGGAGCAGGCAGGCGTTTCCTGTCTTAAAGCAAAGAGCAAACGCATCCGCAGTGACATTGGGACGGGATTCATAGATAATCCCCACAACGCCCAAAGGCACGACCTTCTTTCCGATCAGCAGTCCGCTTTTATTGGGCTTCATCTCGGTGACTGCCCCGATGGGATCTTCCAAGTCCGCCACCTGTCTGAGTCCTTCTGCCATGCCTTCGATCCTGTCAACCGTCAGAGTCAGACGGTCCACCAGTGCCTCCGACATCCCGCGCTCCATGGCTGCTTTCACGTCTTTTACATTCTCCGAAAGAATGTAATTCTGGTTTGTCACAAGCTGGTCTGCCGCTTCCCTGAGCAGCTCGTTTTTGTCATTCATAGGCGCCTGCGCCAGAACGACCGACGCTTCTTTTGCCTGTCTTCCTAATTGTTCTAACATAACAACCTCCCTTCTATCTTTATCTCAGTGCTTTCCCTTTGGCTTCAGCGGAGTCACACTTCCGTCCTCATTCTTTATGCTGATATGATTCAGCTGTCCGCGCAGATTTGCCCGGACAGACTGGATATATTCTTCTCTCAGCTTTTTCTGCTCCTTCTTTTCCTTCTCTGAAAGCCCGATGGACTTTTCCAGATGATATAATTCATTGATTCTTCTGATCTTGTCTTCGTTCATACTATTCCTTTCCAGTCAAAATTATGAGTTTAAATACGGACATTCCGTAAGATATTTCCGAAAATTAAAATGTTCTCTTTTATGGGCTAAGAAAAGCGTTCCGATCTCCCTGCCCCCGATAATTCTGTTCAGGTCATTTAAATCTCTGCTGTTTGCTATGACCATATCGGCCCCGCAGTCTGTCACAATATTTGCAGCTGCGATCTTTGTGGCCATGCCCCCGGTTCCCACCTTGGTCACAGCTCCTTTTGCCATGTTTTCGATCTCTTCGGTAATCACGGGTACTTCTGATATAAGTCTTGCTCTTTTATTTTTATGCGGGTCGTCCGTATATAATCCGTCTATATCCGTGAGAAGAATCAAAAGATCTCCTTCTACTACCGCAGTGACCACGGCAGATAAAGTGTCATTGTCTCCGAACTCAATTTCTTCTGTGGAGACGGTGTCATTTTCATTTACGATAGGAATGATGCCCAGACTCAGCAGCTGGTTAAATGTATTTCTTGCATTGAACCTGCGCATATCGTTCAACATCGTCTCTTTTGTGATGAGGATCTGGGCAGAGCCCTGATTGTATTCAGCAAATAGCTTTTGATAGATCATCATCAGCTGTCCCTGTCCCACGGCAGAGCAGGCCTGCTTCATCGGAAGAGATTCCGGGCGTTCCTTGAGTCCCAGTGCTTTATAGCCGACCCCGATCGCTCCGGACGATACTAATATCACATCTTTTCCGCTGTTGTGAATATCTGTCAGGACACGGACCAGCTTTTCAAGCCGGAATAAATTTAGCTGTCCTGTCTTCGGATGTATCAGGGAAGAAGTCCCTACCTTAACTACGATCCGCTTCTTATCCTTTAGTTTTTCTCTGTTTTCCATAATGCTGAAGTCCTGTCCTATTCCCGCTGAGCCTCGGTCAGCGCAGTTTATGATTATTGTAGCCTCTTTCTAAAAAAAAATCAACGTATTATCACCGAAAAATCGACACGAAAAATTGATTTAGTTAAAAACCCAGAAGAATCTGACTATATCAGAATTCTTCTGGGTTTTTAACTAAACATCAAGAAGGATTACATCTTCACTTTCCAGTGATGCTTTCACGTCAATGACTCTTTGATTACTGCTTCCCCGGAATCTTAAATTTAAATCCTTTTTTTCTTCCACAAAAGGGCCGTCCACTAAAACATCCAGATATTGAAGCACCTCCGGATCAAACTCCATGATTTCTTCAAACAGATAAGAAGAATACATCCAGATATTTTTTTCCGGACAACGCTCTTTGAGCTTCATCAGCAATTCCCTGACCGGACGCCGATTTGCAGGCTCCATAGGCTCTCCTCCAAGAATCGTTGCCCCGGCTATATGCTCTCCTGCTGTCAGTGTTAAAAATTCTTCTTCCGTTTCTTTATTCCATTTAAGGCCGCCCTCAAAATCCCATGTTTCCGGGTTAAAACAACCCTTACACTTCCTCGTGCACCCCTGTACAAACAGAGAGGTCCTGATGCCGACTCCATTGGAAATATCGATCTTCCTGATCTGTGCGTACCGCATTTAGTTCACCTCTTGCACCTGGTTATCCAGATGGACAAACCGTTCTCCGATCTCCTGGGTACGTCCCTTGTTCCAGAAATTATCTCCCAGATATCCGCAGGTCCTGCGGCATACGTTTAAAGTCTTGTGGCTTCTGTTGCCGCAGTTCGGACAGTACCACTCATAGTTCTCATCAAGAAGGATTTCCCCGTCAAATCCGCATTCCTGACAGTAGTCTGACTTTGTATTGATCTCGGCATACTGAATGGTATCGTACATATAGTCAATCAGAGCAGACAGCGCTTCGGGATTCTGATTCAGGTTCGTTACCTCCACGTAACTGATCGCCCCGCCTGAAGAAATGCTCTGGAACTTTGCTTCAAATCCAAGTTTTTCAAAGGCATCGATCGGTTCAGTCACGTTTACATGGTAAGAATTTGTAATATAATCTTTATCCGTGATTCCTTCCACAACACCAAACCGTTTCTTTAAGCTTCTTGCAAACGTATAAGTCGTAGACTCTGCCGGAGTTCCGTACACGCTAAATCCAAGTCCGGACTCTGCCTTCCACCGGTCACATGCTCCCCGGAGACGCTCCATGATCCTGACAGCCAGTTCATCGCCTTCCTCCGTCGTATGACTTTTTCCGAGGAGGGAAAGAACACACTCGTACAAACCGATGTATCCAAGGGAAAGTGTAGAGTAGCCGCCTTCCAAAAGCTTATCGATCGTTTCGCCCGGCTTCAGCCTTGCGATGGCTCCGAACTGCCAGTGGATCGGACTCACATCTGACAAGGTACCTTTCAGGCTCTCATGCCGCAGCATCAGCGCTTCCCGGCACAGGCTCAGGCGTTCGTCGAGGATATTCCAGAATTTCTCCATATCCTGCTCCGCAGACAATCCCACATCGGCCAGGTTAATAGTCACGACTCCCTGATTAAATCTGCCGTACCATTTATAATTGCCTTCTTCATCTTTCCATGGGGCCAGAAAGCTTCGGCATCCCATACACGGGAACACTTCCCCTTTGTAATTCTTCTTCATGATCTTTGCCGAAATAAAGTCGGGCATCATGCGTTTTGCCACACATTTGACCGCCAGATCCGTCAGATAGCGGTACCTGCTGTCTTTCGGTACGTTGTTTTTATCCAAGACATACAAAAGTTTTGGAAATGCCGGTGTCACATAGGCTCCCACCGGATTTTTCATTCCCTCATACCGCTGCCTTAACATTTCTTCGATCAGCATCGCCGTCTCTTTTTCATATTCCGGTTCTTCACTGATGTACATGAAGACAGACAAAAACGGAGCCTGTCCATTGGTAGTTGAAAAGGTATTGATCTGATACTGTATCGTCTGGATGCCGGAAACGATCTCATCGTGAAGACGGTCTTCTGCGATCAGTTCTACTTCCCGTTCCGTATACTCTTTTCCGATCATCTCCCCTTCCTTTTTCACCTTTTCTTTATGTTTATCTAAGCTCACTCTTACAAAGGGTGCCAAATGGGAAAGCGAAATCGTCTGGCCTCCATACTGACCGTTTGCCACCTGCTGTACAATCTGGGTCGCAACCGTACAAGCAGTCTGGAGGGACTTCGGAGTTTCAATCAGTTTACCGTTTATCACCGTTCCGTTTTTAAACATATCCTTTAAATCCACCAAGTCACAGTTATGCATCTGCTGGATATAGTAGTCCATATCGTGAAAATGAATGATGCCGTCATCATGTGCCTGGACAATTTTAGGCGGAAGCATCATCCTCCTGCAGTAATCCCTCGAAAATTCCCCTGCGATCAGATCCCTCTGTGTTGCCAGGATATTCGGATCTTTATTAGAGTTTTCATCCAAAGCTTCCTGGTTTTCTCCGGTCACGATGCCGAATACCTCATTGTCAATGGTATTCGTCTCTCTCTGGAACTCTCTGACCTTACGGTATCCTTCATAGGCCTTCGCCGTCAAAATCTGGTCTTTTTGAATGAGCTTTTCAAATACCTGGTCTTCGATCCGGTAAATGCTGATATCCTCGTCTCCCTGATGTTCCTCATGGATCTCAAAGGAAATATCCTTTGCACATTTTTCATCTACAACCCCGCTTCCGTACCTCATAGCTTTTAAGATGGCAAGTTCGATTTTAGACGGATCAAAATCTACTTTACTGCCATTTCTCTTAATCACTTTCATTTATCTTCACCCTTTCAATTATTCTGTCCTCTATTATAAACCAATATATATTGTGTGTCCAGATGTTAAACATCACAATATGTTGTATTTTTTATCCATATTTTCGATTAATTGTTCGGCCGTTTTGATGCCGTCCATAGCCGCAGACGTGATTCCTCCGGCATATCCTGCGCCTTCCCCGCATGGATAGATCCCGGGAATACTGCCCTGAAATGACTCATCCCTTTCCATCCGGAGAGGGGATGAGGTTCTCGCCTCAATTCCGCTCAGGACTGTATCACCATCAGAAAATCCTTTGATTTTTTTCTCAAAGGCATCCATTCCCTCGATGATTGCCTCTGAAATCTCATCCGGCAGACATTCCCTTATATTTGCGAATGCTGTTTTCCCTTTTGTATTGGGAAGGACTCTTCCGAATTTATCACTCTTTTTATCTTCCTTAAAATCTGAAAACGTCTGAACGGGTATCGCTCCGTTTCCGGCCCGGTAAGCTTTCTCCTCCCACTTTCTCTGGAATTCGATGCCAGCCAGCGGATGTTCCGATCCAAAATCTTCCGGCGTTACACTGGCAATGATCGCGCTGTTTGAATTTCTCGCCATACGGTCGTGATTGCTCATGCCGTTGACTGTCAGCCTTCCTTTTTCTGAAGACGCATTCACTACAAATCCTCCGGGGCACATACAGAAAGAATAGACACTCCTGCCGCCTGAAGCCCTGTAAGTAAGTTTATAGGAAGCCGTGGGCAGTTTTTTGTCCCCCGCCCCTTTTCCATACTGGGATTCGTCAATCTTCTGCCTCAGATGCTCCACCCTTACCCCGATAGCAAAAGATTTCGGCATCATATACAGCTTATTTTCGTACAGCATTTCAAAGGTATCTCTGGCACTGTGTCCTACCGCCAGTACTGCGGTATCGCAGGGAAGTGTCTCTGTTTCATTGATCACAAGCGCAGTCATTCTGCCTTCTTTTATTACTAAATCTGTTACCTTGTTTTCAAACCGAATCGTTCCTCCTGCTTCCTGTATGGCATTTCTCATATTTGCCACAACCTTACAGAGCAGGTCTGTCCCGATATGCGGCTTTCCGTCATATAAGATTTCTTCCGGTGCCCCGTATTTAACAAAGGTCTCCAGCACAAACCGGTTCCGCCCGTATTTGTCCTTCACTGCCGTATTGAGTTTTCCATCAGAAAAGGTTCCGGCCCCTCCTTCTCCGAACTGTACGTTTGACTCAGGGTTGAGATTTCCGCTTTCCCAGAAAGCCTCTACGTCCTTCATTCTCTCTTCCACGGGTTTCCCTCGCTCCAGAAGAATCGGTTTTAACCCGGCTTTTGCCAGAATCAGGGCGGCAAAAAGGCCGGCCGGACCCATGCCGATCACCACAGGGCGGACCGGTATTTCCTTTCTGCACCTGGGTAACCGGTATTCTTTTCTTTCGGCCTTCGTTATCCTGGGATTTTTGTTTCTTTTGAGAAACTCGGATTCTCTCTCTATTTCTGCATCAATTGTATATACATAGCTGATCTGGTCTTTTTTTCTGGCATCCAAAGACCGCTTAAAGATCTGATAGCTTTTTAACGGTGCGTGATGTACCGCTTTCTTTATTTTCTGTTCCAGCTGGACCTTCGTATGTTCCGCCGGAAGTTTTATCTGACTGATTCTGATCATTGATTCCCCGCCTCTATCTGATTTCCCGAAATATATCCTGATGTAAAAGCCCACTGAAGATTATATCCGCCACAGGTGCCGTCTACATCCAGCAATTCCCCGGCAAAGTACAGCCCCCGATGGATCTTGGATTCCAGTGTACCCTCGATGACTTCCCTGACAGAGACGCCGCCTGCCGTCACCTGTGCCATATCGAACCCTTTATATCCCGAAACCGGGACCGGAAACTTCTGTATCATGGAGCGGATCTGCCTCAGTTCTTTCTGTGTAAGGTCTGCTGCACTCCTCTCCGGCCGGATCTTTATACGGCTCAGTACCGTAAATGCCAGTTTTTTATTCAGGAAGCCCTGGAGAAATTCTTCCGCTGTCTTGTAATATCCGACTTTCCTGAAATAGTCCATTAATTCCTTCAATGTAATCTGCTCCGGCATGAGGTTTAAGATCACCTCCACCTTTTTCTTCTTCCTCAGAGCATCGATGGCATACCGACTGATTTGAAATACCGGAATTCCGGATATTCCGTATTTGGCAAACTGGACCTCTCCTTTTTGTTCTGCGGTCTTTTGGCCGTTCACATAAACCGAAAGAGCGCAGACATTGCGGACGCCGGCCAGATGTTTAAAGAACTTTTCCCCTGATTCCAGGGCCGCCAGAGCCGGAAAAATATCCGTAACAGTATGTCCCATAGCTTTTGCCAGAGCATATCCGCTGCCGTTGCTCCCCAGTTTTTCCTGGGCCGTTCCCCCGGCTGCCAGGATGATATTCCTGCCCTGATACTTATCTGTGCCGCACGTTACATGAAATGTATCCTTTTTCTTCTGAATCCTTTTGACTTCCATCCCTGTCTTCATATGTACGCCGAGCTGTCTCATTTCTCCTGTCAGTGTATCAACGACTGTGGAAGCCTGCATGGACGCAGGATAATAATATCCTCCCAAGTTGGTGGTCAGCATCCCCATGGACTGAAAAAAATCCAGGGTCTCTGCCGCCCCGAACACCTCCAGCATAGAATATGGGAATCCCGGTTTTTCTCCCCGGTAACAGTCCTGGTCCAAGTAACTGTTTGTCAGGTTACACCGTCCGTTGCCTGTGGCAAGGATCTTTTTCCCCGGCTTGTCCATCCGTTCCAGCACAAGGACGGAGCATCCTCTGCGCGCCGCTGTGATAGCCGCCGTCATGCCGGATGCCCCGCCTCCTACGATGATTACATCATATTTCATCTATATCCTCCAAAACACTGGTTCCGTCTAATTTTGACTCTACACCAAAATAGTCTAACACAGTGCTCCCGATATCTGCAAATGTTTTTCTTGTTTTTAAATTGACACCTTTTGTCTGCCCATATTGATACATGAGAAACGGCGTATATTCCCTGGAATGATCCGTGGAAGGAGTCGACGGATCACATCCGTGGTCTGCCGTGATCATCAGTACATCCCCCTCCTTCATCAGCCCCAGAAGCTTTGGCAGCTGTTTATCAAAATAGCTGAGAGCTTTGGCATATCCGTCCACATCGTTTCGGTGCCCGTACAGCATGTCAAAGTCTACGAGATTCACGAAGCATAATCCTTCAAACCTCTTCTTCATCCATTCTTTCGTCTGCTCAATGCCATCCTCATTGTTTTTCGTAAACGAAAACTCAGTCAGCCCTTTTCCGGCAAAAATATCATGGATCTTTCCAATACCGATCACATCAAATCCCTTTTCTTTCAGCTGATCCAACATAGTCACTTTTGGCGGTTCTATAGAGAAATCATGCCGGTTGGATGTCCTGGTATAATGGCCGCTCTCCCCTGTAAACGGACGCGCAATGACCCTGCCCACGCCGTGTTTTCCAGTCAGTATCTTTCTTGCAGTCTTACAGTACCTGTATAATTCTTCCGGCGGCACCACATCTTCATGAGCCGCAATCTGGAATACACTGTCCGCCGATGTATAGACAATGAGCGCTCCGGTCTTCACGTGCTCATCTCCGTAATCCCTTATAACCTCCGTACCGGAATACGGCCGGTTGCAAAGGATCTTTCTACCTGTTTCCTGTTCAAAAAGCGCAGTGACTTCTTCCGGAAATCCTTCCGGATACACCGGCAGCGGTTTTTCAGATATGATCCCCGCGATCTCCCAATGTCCGATGGTAGTATCTTTTCCCTTCGACTGTTCTGTCATGCGTCCGTAGCTGCCAATCGGCGCAGTTATCTGCCTGTCACCGTCAATCTCTGCGCCGTCAACAGCAAATAACCCCAGTTTCTCCAGATTCGGCAGGTCAAAGTACAGGCTTTTGGACACTGCCAGCAGCGTGTTGCTTGCCTCATCCCCGAAATCTTTCGCATCCGGCGCTTCCCCGATGCCGAAGCTGTCCAGCACGATCAAAAAAACTCTCTTCATTCCGGTCACCTCAATCTATCTTGTTCAGAATTTTATCTTCTCTTTAGATTATAGTGCTAACTGCTGTAAGACTCAAGGAAATGATACACTTCTTCCACGGAATGAAATTTCTTTTTCTCTTTCAGCATCTGGTGGACTTCATCCGGCAGATCATTTTTTGTTAAATCTGTATATTCAAAAATTTCTTTTGTCTGATTGTTCAAGATCACCAGACTGCCGTCGCGCAGGGCGAGCCCGTAGGTTGTCTTTTTCTTTTTAGAAGTCTCTGCCTGCTCTTTTGTCGTCTGTTCTTTGATGATTGTGGACTGCACCTGATGGACCAGCTTGTCCTGGCTGGTATCCTTCTGATAAAACGCCACATAACACATATACCCGCAGAGGGTTGTGATCACGACCATATATATTAATAAAAAACGGTTGATTTTGTTCATACGAAACACTCCTTTTCCATAAGCGTTCCCAAAATCAGCCGTTCTATTCAAAAAAATATGAAATTCAGCAATTTACATGGTTCAGCAGGAGAATATCCTGTTCTCCCGCCGTGTCACACCGACAGGAAACAATTTTCTGGGCATCCAGATATACAAATCCATCCTCAAAACCATCCTGATCAATTTTCTGTATCTTAATGAAGTTTTTGCTGAAATCCTGAATGAAACCGAGAATAGAATATTTCCCGTCCTCGTCCATGTTAAAATTCATCAGCAGCCCCTGCTCCTTTGCATACCGGAGCAGGGCATCCATACAAGTCTGCTGCTCCAGCTTGAAAATTCTTCCATGACTCTTTTTCTTATGAAGATAAAGCGTGCCCATCCTCCGTTCTCTGCTGCCGTCCGTCTCTGCCCTGAAAAAATACTTAGGCCGCTGCAACACAAAACCGTCATACTCTCCTCTTGATGAAATCTTCGCCATCAGCAGTTCCTCTTCCGTCATGTACAGTATATATCCTGTTATGACCGTCTGCGCACCGCCGATATGACCATATAAACTGACCAGTTTCTTTTCCTTCTGTACCTGCTCTAGTATCTGATTCATGCCTGTCCTCCACTTTTTCTTCTATTATAACAGAAAACGGAGCTTGAATGTAGGCTCTTTTCTTTTATTTGCTGCCAGCCGCCTGTTGTATCAGAGAAAAACCATTAGAAACCTCATAACAGCCTTAATTTTTTTGCCAGCCTTAATATCAGATGTCCCTTTGGAACCCTGCGCAGTTCATCCTCCTCGAATACTTTTAATCCGATAATCGCGATAAAATATACGAACGTCCCAAGAGGAACCGCGATCAAAAGGCACAGCGCATAGCCAAGACTTGTCCCCGACATAAACTTTTGAAAGACAAATCCGATGATCCCAACTGCTATTGCCATCACTCCGGCACTGATCAACGGTTTTATGAATGTCTTTGAAACTTCCTGCTCATAACCCGTATATTTTTTAATGGATCTGGCATTAAGCAGACACATGACAAAAGAAAACGCCATGGTGGCAAAAACTAACGCGTATGCGTTCGCTTTGGTCGTATAGAGCAGCACGACCAGCACAAATACATTGATGACTACCGACACTGCCGAGTGACGGACAGGTACTTTCATCTTACCCATCCCCTGCAAAATACCATTACTCAGCGTGGACAGACAATAAAATACGATGGATACTGATCCGATCATCAGAAGCTTCGGACCGAGCTCGAAGGCCTTGGCCGGACCAAATAATAAACCTACGATAGGTTTTGCAAGTACTCCCATGCCTGCGGCACACGGGATAGAAATAATCATCGTAAATTTGATCGCCGTATTGATGCTGTCGTTCATGCGCTCTTTATCATTGACCGCATAAGCTCCTGCAATATCGGGAACAATGGCATTCGACAGCGCGGATGCAATAGAAACCGGCACATTAATAAGTACATTATATTGATTTGAAAAAATCCCAAACAAAGTTGCGACCGATCTGGCTGCCATACCTTTATCTACCATGATCATGCTGAAAAGTGTTGAATCAATAATGGCACTGCAGTTATAGATCGCCGTGCTGAAAATAACCGGAGTAATCGTCAGAAGGAGGATTTTCAAAATCCTCTGGTAAGACTCGATTTTCTTTGTCTTGTCCGCTGCCATCTGGCGTTTGACTTTAGGACGGTATATCCAATAAATAACACCGCAGAAAATCAAACCTGTGAGCACTCCGGCCCCGGTACCGATGGCACTTCCCGCCGCACCATATTTTGCAAGTTTATATGAGGCAACTTTACTGCCGATTCCTACATACGGAGCTACAAGCACATAAGCCATGAGAACACTGAAAACAGCATTTAAGATCTGCTCCAAAATCTGTGACACAGATGTAGGCACCATAGTAGAGTGACCCTGGAAATATCCTCTCAAAACGCCCAAGATACCGGATAAAAAAATAGTCGGCGCCATAGTTCTCAAAGCCAGTACGGCTCCGGGCTGATTCGGCAGAAATGCCGGTGCTCCGAAAAATGTAATCAGTCCTGCAGCTCCTCCCACGATCACTACGTATACTAACGCTCCATGAAATACCCTCTGGGCATTTTTATATTCCTTCATCGCAAGCCTGGCTGCAATGGACTTGGATACCGCCAGTGGAATACTGAACGATGCAATCAGCAGAATAATGCTGTAAACGTTGTATGCAAATCCGTAATACCCCATTCCCTCGTTGCCGATAATGGCCGTTAAAGGCCTTCTGTACAGCAGTCCGATGACACGGCAGATCAGTGAGGCCGCGGCCAAGATCGTTCCCTGTACTAAAAAGCTGCTCTTTTGTTTCTTTCCCATAGTAACCTCTAATCTCTTGTATAGTGAACGAACTGCAGTATTTCTTCCTGTTTCTCTTCCATCACCGCACGTTCTTCATCTTCCATGTGGTCATATCCAAACAGATGAAGCATACTGTGGGCGATCAAAAAGGCATATTCTCTCTCCAGGCTGTGTCCGTAAGCCTCGGCCTGTTCCTTTGCCTTGTCCATGGAAATCACAATATCACCCAGCATCAGCTCCCCTGAATCCGGGTGAAACGCTGCCGGATCTTCTTCCAGTCCGTCGAAACATCCAGGCTTTTCGTACTCGACCATCGGAAACGAAAGGACATCCGTAGGACGGTCAATGCCCCTTTTTTCCAAATTGATCCGATGGATCTCATTATTTCCTACGAGCATGAGATTCACTTCGCACTCAAAAGGGCATGTTACATAATCCACAGCAGCCTCAACAACTTGTCCGGCAATCATTTCACAGTCTATGCCTGCTGTTCCTTCATACTCATTCTCTAAAAAAACACTCATAACTTTACCTGTCTTTCATTCGTTTCCGGGGAGTTTTCTCTTTTTTCTTTCGGTTTTTGCTTTCTTCATATTTATCATATGCCGTGACGATCTGCTGTACCAGAGGGTGCCGCACGACGTCCTTGTTTGTCAGCTTACATATTCCGATATCCGGAATTTTCCCAAGTACTCTTACTGCTTCTTCCAGGCCTGAAATACTGTCAAACGGGAGATCTTTCTGGGTCAGATCACCGGTAATGATCGCCTTTGATCCAAAACCGATCCTGGTTAAAAACATCTTCATCTGGGCGGGTGTCGTATTCTGTGCCTCATCCAGGACGATGTAGGAATTATCCAGTGTCCTTCCCCTCATATAAGCCAGAGGAGCCACCTCAATCAGACCCTTTTCCATGTTCTTCATAAAGGCATCTGCCCCCATGATCTCATAGAGAGCGTCATAGAGCGGCCTTAAATACGGATCTACCTTGCTCTGCAGATCCCCCGGAAGAAAACCAAGCTTCTCACCGGCTTCTATGGCCGGCCTGGTGAGGATGATGCGGTTCACTTCATCATTCTTAAATGCAGTGATGGCCATGGCCATCGCCAGATAAGTCTTTCCGGTCCCTGCCGGTCCGATTCCAAACGTGATCATCTTCTCTGAGATCTGTTCCAGATATTTTTTCTGTCCCAGTGTCTTGGCTTTCACAGGCTTTCCCTGGACGGTGTGGCAGACCACATCCTTATCCAGTTCCAGCAGATGGCCGCTTTTTTCTTCCATGGACAGGGACAAAGCGTAATTGACATTCTGTTCTGTGATAATGTTGCCTCTCCTGGAGAGTTCCAGCAGTTCCCCGATCACAGACTCCGCTTTTTTCACAGCTTCTTCGCCGCCCACCACTTTCAGCTGTCCGTCTCTTAAAATCAAGTTTACATGAAGAGTCTTTTCGATCTTCTTCATGTAAACATCAAATTGTCCAAATACATTTCCTCCATGCTCAGAAGGAAATTCCAAATCTATTTCTATTGGATTCATAGGTACTCCTCAACATTTTATTTTCTTATATTAATAGTAGTTTACCATTTGCCTCCGATCTTTTCAACATTTTGTCATACGGCAGCAGACAGAATTACTGCGGAGCAGCGGTTGTCGGCGTAATTTTTTCTACCTGTTTTTTCGTCAGAGATTTTATATTTCTGATCTTTCCAACCGGCTCCTCAACATCAATCGTCCCCTTGGCAATGTAGTCATTTCCCTGTCTCTCATATTGAATGTTGGTTTTTATCACTTTAATTCCCTTTTTCTTCTTGTCATTGACATATGCGGAGAGCCGTTTTTTCAGCTTATCCTGAGCCTGTGCTTCCGTCAAAACTCTTCTTTTGGGTTCGTATCCTTCAAACTTCTTTGTTGTGATGCCGATTGGAAAATACAGATCACCGATGTGCAGCAGTTTCTTCTCACCTAAGACGTCATAATCCCCTTTCTGCTCCTTGATCGGAAGCTTGAGCTGCCAGTTTAACAGCTGTATACTTTCCACCCGCGTACTTTTCGATATAAACTTTTTCTCATAAGTGGCAATCGGTATGGTCTCCTTGTAATCTTCTTTGGTTCTCAGAATAATTTGTCCGTCGGCTTTGATCTTGCTTGTCTCGGTGACCTGATAATCGTCACTGTAATAATAGATCATTCCCGAAATGAGCGTATCTCCCTTTTTTACTTTGTCTCCCACCTGGACTAAAGGAGTGCCGCTTTTTACTGACATAGAAGTAATTGTTCCCTTTTTATTGGAGACAATATCACATGGCTTTCTGGGATTTTGTTTCGTTTTCCTGTCCAATGATTCCTTTATGTCAATATGTAATCTGGTGCCGTTGATGGAACAGGAAACCCATGCAATGCCTTCGTGGTCTTCCCGGATATGTTCCTCTAACAGGTTGCAGTCAATCTTTTTCTTATACGTCCCGATTTGATAAAAATTGCTCTTTACATATTTCAGCATATCACTTTTGGAATACCGTTCATTTCCCGACACTGTGATCTCCCAGATAAACTGGGACATTAAAAACATCAGGACTAAAGCCATGCCGATGCCGAAGAAAAACACCTTTCGTTTCCGGTGCTCCAATAAAAAAAAGGGAAGCCCCTTTCTCCCCAGAATCCGGACTGAAGTCCCGGTTTTTTCTGCAAGTGCCAGAACAGTTTCATAGGCTCTCTTTTGTACGGAACACTGATATCCATTCCCACCCGGCTTCAGATTCCAGAGCACCAGGTTTTGTTTTGCACATAGGTTAAGAAAACGTTCCACGGAAG